>Ga0307488_10001999_pt1 | contig 17212 bp, 16 predicted proteins | sample SB02metaG_FD_202248 | JGI IMG/M metagenome (GOLD analysis project Ga0307488, IMG submission 202248) | Sea-ice brine microbial communities from Beaufort Sea near Barrow, Alaska, United States - SB 0.2 | ecosystem: Environmental > Aquatic > Marine > Coastal | place: USA: Alaska | collected... | reverse complement strand
AGTTTAATTAATTCAAAAATAAAATATATGGTATAATATAAAACATGGGAGGAGGATTAATGCAACTCGTAGCTTATGGCGCTCAAGATATCTACCTTACTGGTAACCCGCAAATTACTTTCTTCAAAGTTGTCTACAGGAGACACACTAACTTCTCGATGGAGGCTATCCAACAAACTTGGAATGGTGGAGAAACGACTGGTAATGCTAGAATTACTGCAACAATTTCTCGAAATGGTGATTTAGTTCATAAAATGTATGTCGTAGGTAGTGCAACGACTGTAGCTACTGGTGATAACCCGGGTGCATTGTTCATTAAAGAGATTAGTTTAGAAATTGGTGGTCAATTGATTGATAAACATTATGGCAATTGGTTAGAATTATGGGCTGAATTAACTGAACCCAATAGTGCAGGAGTATGTGCTGATGCATCGGCGACTGCTTCGAGTATCAATACTGGTACTAGATTTCAAAATATGGCTTGTCTAGGAGGCGTAGATTCGGATGGTGCTACTACCATTATTCGCGCAAATATTCCTTTACAATTTTGGTTTTGCCGTAATCCAGGCCTTGCTTTACCTTTAATTGCCCTTCAATATCATGAAGTTAAAGTTATTATGCAAACTGCCGCAAGCGATCAATTGACCTCGATTACAAAAAATGAATTATGGGTAGATTACATATACCTTGATACTGATGAAAGACGTAGATTTGCTCAAGTATCTCATGAATATTTAATTGAACAATTACAATACCAAAGTATTACTGGTACAAATCTTGATTTAAATTTCAATCATCCGGTTAAAGAATTAATTTGGACTCAAGATAATGGAACTGGTCCACTTGAATGTATTCCAAAAACAATTGGTGCTATTGGTACCGATACTTGGATGCTAAAATTAAATGGTCATGATCGTTTTTCTGCGAGAGATATTGATTATTTTACCAAAGTACAAGTTCACGATTATCATACTGGGACACCAGTTGTAAGCACCGCTAAATCAGCTGGGGTCCCAGCATGCAGTGATACTTTAATTGGTGTATACTCCTTTGCTCTTAAACCCGAAGAGCACCAACCTTCTGGAACTTGCAATTTCTCAAGAATTGATAATGCGCAATTAATTGGGACGCAAAGTTCTGCAACCTACAGAGTATATGCTATCAACTACAATGTACTCCGTATTATGTCTGGTATGGGTGGCCTGGCTTATAGTAATTAAGTAGGACAATTAATAAATATTTTAAAAATTAATTAATATTGAATTGATTTAACCATTCATTATTAAACCTATCTTTAATGCCGTTTAATAAATTTTCAAGTCTTTCTTCTAATTCTTTGACTCTATCTTCTAAATCATTATCAGATGATTTAACTTCTACTGGTTCTTCTACTGTTTCACTTGCTGCAACTTCTTCGGAAGCAGGTTCTTCAGCAGGTTCTTCAGCAGGTTCTTCTTGAACAGGTTCTACCTCTGGTTCTTCAGCAGGTTCTTCCGCAGGTTCTACTTCTGGTTCAACCTCTGGTTCTACCTCTGGTTCTTCAGCAACTTCTTCATCAGATGATACAACCGATTCTTCATCTGAAACATCTTCAACATTTGTCGTGATATTAGGTTCATCGGATGCTACTTCTTCAGCAGGAACTGGTTCATTGCTCATATCTAAGGTGCTCATATTATATTTATACAATTATATTTATTTTTAAGTATTTAAAACTTTAAATTTACTATTAAGTAATATGAATTATGGTTTAACAAATCTTGGTAACACATGTTATATGAATTCAATTATCCAGTGTATTTTTCATACAGGAATATTAAGTACAGAAAATGAAGATTTTATACAAAATTGTATAAAAACAGAAAATCGAAATGATTTTGAATTAATGAGAGAATGGTTCAAATTAAATAAACTATTAAATACTAAGTCTGAATCTAAAAGTGTAAATCCTATAGATTTTTATAGGTCATTTGCACAAAAAATAGTTAAAAGTGAATATACATTTGTTGGTTTTGACCAAAATGATGCAGGGGAATTTATCATTATATTATTTGATTTATTACATAAATGCTTAGAATATAAGATAAAATTAACTATTGAAGGTGAAATCAAAAATAATTTAGATCAAATTGCTGTTGATAGTATAAATTATTGGAAACAGTTTTTTGAGAAAAAATATTCATACTTAGTAAATTCAACATATTCTCAAATATTAAGTATTACTAATTGTCCAAAATGTGATTATTCAACGCAAAATCATGATCCTATTCAAATCATAACTTTACATATGAAACCAGAATTTGAGACAATATATGATTTATTAACTGATTATACAGATATGGAAGTATTAGATAGTGATAATACTTGGAAATGCGATCGGTGTTTAAAAAATGTTAATCCAGAAAAAAAGATTATTTTTTGGAATTGTAGTGAATACTTAATAATTCAAATAAAAAGATATGGTAACAATTTAAAAAAAATAGATAGACATATTGGATTTCCAATATCTTTAAAGATGAATCGTTTTTGTATGAATTATAATGAAGATAATATGACTTATAAACTATGTGCAATGAGTGTTCAAAGTGGTTCACTTAATGGTGGACATTATTATGCAATATGTAATACTAATGAGGGGTGGAAAGTTTTTAATGATAGTAGTGTTTCAGATATTTCAGAAAGTGATATGATGCAACAAAAACCATATTGTTTATTTTACAAGAGGATTTAATCGTTTCTTTTATTTCTTTTAGAATTAATTCTAAACCACCTCTTAGTTTTTTTATACCTTTTATTTTTATACAAATTACCATCTTGACCTTTCATTATTATATTCAAGTTAGATTTTCTAGCAGGATATCCTATTTGTGATGGATCGCTTTTCTTTTTCTTTTTTTTAGTTTTTGTTTTTGTTTTTGTTTTTGTTTTTGTATTCCGTAATAAATCACTGAATTTATAGGATCCACCAATCATATTTCGATTTAATCCTGGCATATAATATTACAAATATTTTAATATGTATAATCTTGCATCCATTCTAAGTATGGATTATGTGTTTCACTTTCTCTGTTTGTTCTATACATAACACTTGGCATATGTCTCATATTAGATAAATGATTTGATATATTACTATATATATTTTCATCTAAATCATTGCCAATCATATTAGAAATTCTATCTTCTGCTTTTGATAATGCTAATAATTGTTGAGATTTCATTTTTTTTCTACGTCTAAGAGTTTTTTTATTACGTATTCTACGTTGTAAGTTTCTTATATGAATGTAATAATCTAATAATTCTTCTTCTTCTTCTTCATCTACAAAATCATATGGTGTTACACGATATATACCATTGCCAAAAGGTTGTCCACTTACTGCATTAGTATATAAATACATAGTAGGATTTGCACCATATTTTAATAATAATTCTGTAATACTTATATCTGTCCTACTTAATGATTGTGATAAAAAACAACTAGTATAAGGTTTTCCATTAGATTTATAAACAGTAAATTTTTTATTTGGATTGACACCTTCTTGTAATAATCTTTCAACAGTATCGTAATCATTATTTTGTATGGCTTTTAACATTTCATTTTCTATTGTATTTAATCCGGGCATATAATATTACAAATATTTTAATATGTATAATCTTCTGAATCTAGTATTTCTGGGGAATCTATATCCAATTCATTCTCATCATTATATGGATCTTTATAATCACAAACATTATAAACAAATTGTAGCAATGGATAACTAGTATCATTTTTACCATGTAATAATTGCGATCCTAAACTTTTTGTAAAACTTTTATAATAAATAAAGATATCGGTTATTTCATCACTATATGTCATATTATAATGTTCATATAATTCATCTTCTTCATAATCAAATTGATAATTTTGTAATGGTAATACATGTTCTTTATAAATAAAGTTTTTAAATTCATCATAAAATTTTTCATCATCTATGAATCTATCTAATTCTGTATTTGAATCAATCCATAATTTAAGATAATTAGATAGTATTAACATAGTATATCCATTATCATACAAAGTATTATCTATTGATTTTGACAACCATTTATCCAAAGATATTTTATTTAAGACAATAATTGGCATTTCTATGTCCATTATTTTCTTTTAAATAACATAAATAAAAAAATAAAAGTATAAACATAAGAGATGTTTGTATTTGATATCTTAAAGATTATTATAATTGCTTTTATTTATGGTACATTACTTATATTTATTGGACCATTAATTGATCATGCTTTTACAGATTTACACAAAGATGAAAGTAATTGGGAAATATTATTTGAAATAATAGTGCATATTATTGCAATTGCTATATTCTGGTATTATTTAAATAATGGTATATTAAGTATACTAAATCCATTAATGAATGTCAAAAATATGGAAAGTATTGATACTGTTATCAGTATTACATCTGGATTATTATTGGTTGGATTACAATCACATCTTAAAAGAAAATTACAATATATTACACATGAACATCCTTTCAGAATATTCCAATTTTTCGATAAATAACTATAAATAATTTATATTATTATATAAGTATGTCACAATTAAATATTCATAAATTATATGAATCTTCTAGAAGGAAAGAGTTGAAAAAGTTTGAAACATTTGACAAAATATTGCAAAGATGTCATAATAAAATAACATTATATGCCGAGAATCGTAAGACAGAATGTATCTATGAAGTACCTGAATTTATTATTGGCGTGCCATTATACAATATAAATGAGTTAAAAGAATATCTAATATCAAGTTTAAATAAAAATGGTTTTATTTTAAAACAATTGCCACCAAATTGGATATACATTTCATGGGATATCGAAAATAAAAAGAAAATGAAAGTTAAAGTTGAAAAGAAACGGGAAGACTTTAGATTTGTTGAAGATTATAATCCATCTGGATCATTTATATTAAATGAAAGGGCATTAATGGATATGAAAGAAAAAAGTATTAAAATGTTAAATATTTGATAGATCATCTTCAATAATTTCCCATTCTTCTAAATAATCTTCCATAAGTTGAATATATATATGATTATTTTTTTTGGTAATACCAAACATTTCATAATCATCTATAAATCTAACAATTCCTTTATGAACAATTTTTAAGTAATTGAGTATATTTACATTTTTATTATTATATTTAATAGCTAAATGTTTTTTCTTATTTAATAGATCAATTAATCTATTAATATCAAGAATATCTTTATTTGATTCAGACAAAACTTGATATATCATATCATATGCAATTTTATCGCCATCATTTTTTGTAATATTCCATCTATTTTGAAAAAAACTTTTAGCCATTTTAATAAATCTTATAATTTATTTTTTAATATTTAAATTAAATATTATTTTAATATCATTTAAATATTATGGATGGTTCAATATTAAAATATGAAAAAAAACAAAATACTCGTAAAAAGAAAATAAAAGTGAATAAATATAATAGATTAATACAGCAAAAACAAAATGGCAAATTAACAAAAAAAAAATCAAAATGGTTAGATAAAAGATTACAAAATAAACTATGTAAATGTATTAAGGGATTAAAAAGTAGTAAAAAGAAAAAACGATATAAAAAAGGTTCAGAATATCCAATATGTTTAAGCAGTATTTATACAAAACGAGGATTTAAACCACCTAAGTTAGCAATTAAATCGTGTAAAAAAAAAATTTATAATATAAATAATATAAATGCCTGAAACATTAATAGAAATTGATATATATAAAAAGATTAAAAAACAAAGAGATACTTACGTTACTTTATTAAAAGATATACTAAAAATATGTAAAGAGTCATATATGATATTAGATATGTATTATAGTCGCTTAAATCATAAAAGTGATGCTATGCAATTATCTGTTATATTTTTAACATCTATATTAACATGTATCCAAGCAGGGAAAACAATTGAAGAAAGTTATTTTGAAAATTTAATGATTCAAAATAAAACAACATTGCTTGGAATAAATCCAGAGGAATATAGTACTCATAATAGCATGATATATGATTCGATTATATTAGGTGTTTCTACATATGCCAGTTTAGCATTATCAATTATGAGATATTTTAAATGGGATGATAAAAGAGAAAAAGCAAATGAATATAAAGGTAAATTTCTAGAACTTCATAATCGCATTAATTATCAATTGGATATTTTAAGACCATGGAAGCATGATGATTTTTTTGAGAATCATGATGAATTATATTATAAAAGTACTTGGGAAGATTTAATGACTAATTTAGAAAAAGAATATTTAAATATTATTGATATTAAAAAATATCTATTTATAGAATCTGAAAAATTACTTACAGAAACAGAACGTATACGTTTTTTGAAAAAGTTATATTATGATCAAATATATCGTAATACTCATGAACAAAAAATCAAAGAATTATCATTGGAACACAAAAGGAGAAAAAAAAATATAGAACAAGAAAATATTCAATTAAGTAATATAGATGATATAGATGATATAGATGATATAGATATTTTACCTTAATTATTAAAAAAAAATATAATATAATATAAATGGAAGAAATATTATGCATAATATTGATATTATTATTGTTGTGTTGTATTTATCATATTGTAAGTTGCCAATGCAATGATGGTTTTAATGTTGGTGGTCAAACTAATCGTGGCAAACATCGTGGCAAACATCGTGGAAAACATAGTGGAAAACATGGTGGTAAACATGGTGATAAATTAGATGATAAAATCGAGTTAGAAAAAGAAATTATTAAATTAGAAAGAGAAATATTACAATTAAATGCAGGTAACCCTCCTATTATGTGCAATCCAAATACGATTCCAAAACAAAAGTGTCCAGATGGTTCATCATGTCCTGATTGCGGTGGTGGTGATGCATGTGAATGCCCATCAGATAAACCAGTACCACCACCACCGCCACCATCTCCCAAATGTAGTAAAGATTCACCATGCCCAGAATTTTCATGTTGCAGCAAATGGGGTTTTTGTGGTTCAACTACAGAATATTGTAATGCAAACTCACTTGATGGATCCCCGAATAAAAGATGTATAAATGATAATCAATGTTCTCCTGGAGAATGTTGTAGTGATTATCATTATTGTGGCAGTGGTCCTGATTACTGCAATGGTCCTGGTCCTAATCCAGGACCATCACCATATGATAATGGTTATTTTCAGATTAATAATAAAACAGGTGAAGAAATAATTCTTCAAGTTGATAATAAAGCTGGTGGAAAACTTATAGGTTTTTTTGACAATATTTCACCATTAAATTTACAAACAATTGTTACACCTCAAGATAAAAAATATATTATATTACCTGTTGGTCAAACTATGTATGTAGATGTTGATTTCTATAAAGAATATAATAGTGTTGGATTATGTGCATTTAAAAATAATATTAAATCAAAATTAATCAATGATCGTCCTTGCGCAAATAGAATTGAATGGTCAATAAAAGTACCAGGACAATGGTTTCCAAGTAATCAACTATGGATAAATAATAGTTTAGTAGATGGTTATAATTCTAATATGGATGTTAAAGTTAATATAGATGGGGACCCTAAAACATTCGGTTGTAATTTATTAGATGATAATATTGCTACTACTAAAAGTACTTGTGAAAGTTCTGGTGGTTGGTGGACTGATGGAGATCGTAATACTAAAAATCAAAAAAATAATGATAGAGTTAAACAATGTATAAGTCCTAAATATTGGTTAGCATGGAAAGAACCATACAGTAACTACGATTTTAATGAAGATAAATATAGTATTTTAGCAGAAACAGATAATAGAATAAATGATAATCCATGTCCATCACATCGTTCATGGTATAACAATGATCCTATTAATATAAGAAATAATGTATCACAAACAAGACTATGGCATAAAAATATAACATTAAATAATTCTAAAAAATGTGGACATGCATATTCTTTTCCAAATTCTGAAAAAATACCATTAAATATAGAAGATAAAATGTTTGTAAATAATGAAACATCGTGGTGTCCAGATAGTTATAATAGTAATGCAAGTGATTTACAAACGGACCTTGTAAATAAACAAATTTTTAAAGATGCTGATGTATTATTACGTAAAGACATACCTAAAGAAGGTCAAAATAAACATAATCCACATGTAATTATAAATATAACTAAAGTTGCATAAATAATTGTAATTAAACATACATATGTTCAGGAGGTTTATCTATATCATCATTTTTCTTTAATAATATATCTAAGTCATCTTTTTTAACAATATATGAAAATACAAAATCATCAATTTTATAACAATAATTATTGAAGATATAATATAATTTAACCATATTTTTTAAAAATCTATATATCTAAGAAAATTTATATATATATATATATAATGAACAAGAATATAATATATGGGCTTTTAATTGTCATATTATTATGTTGTATTTATTACATTACACCTTGTAATGATGGATTTCAAGTTGGAATACAAGATAAGTCTAATAAAAAACGTAAAAGTCGTAAACATCACAATAAGAGTAAAAGAGAAGAATTAGAAATGTTAGAAAATCAAGAAAATTTATTAAATACACAAATACAAGCATTGGGTAAAACCCCCCCTAGCACACCAGATGAACTGGGTGCTTGTTCTAATACACCAGGTCAATTGGGTGGAAAACAAATAATAAAATGTCCTGAGGATAACCCATGTTGTAGTAAATATGGTTATTGTGGCAGTGGTCCTGAACATTGTGGAGAAAATGAAGCTGATATTATTTGTTCTAATACACCTGGTTATGAGGGAGGGGACCCAACAGATAAATGTCCCGATCGTAAACCATGTTGTAGTAAATTGGGTTATTGTGGCAGTGGTCCTGAATATTGTGGAGAAAATGAAGCAAATATTATTTGTTCTAGTACACCTGGTTATGAGGGGGGGGAACCAACAGATAAATGTCCTGATCGTAAACCATGCTGTAGTAAATATGGTTATTGTGGAGGGTCAGAATATGTTGATATGTTATATAATGATAGAAATCATTACTTAAATAAAATTAAAAATGAATATGAACCAGATGTTGCAGAGGCCAAAGCAAGATTATCAAGCGCTGAATCAAAATTAGCAGCAGCTAAAGAAAACGCCAAAATTAATGATAAAATTGATAATTATTGTGGTAAAGATGAAGCAGATATTAATTGTTCTTATAGTACAGAATGCCCTGGTCGTAAACCATGTTGTAGTAAGAATGGATTGTGTGGTATGGGCGATGAGTATTGTAATGAAAATTCAATTGATTATTGTGATGATGATTCTAGTTGTAGTGGCACTGATATATGTTTGGATACTATGAATTCAATTATTAATTATAAAACATGCATTAAAAAGGAACTAAATAGTATGTGTCAAAATAAGAAAGGAATAAACGAAAATAGTAGCGATTGTTCTGATGAAGCACCATATTGTGTTTATGGCCCTGGTTTATCGGATTTTGCCAAGCAACGGCCAGGTCTTTGTAAGTCGATACCAAATGGCAGTATGGTACCTGCTACAGGTTGTAAAGTACAGTGTGATTTTGAATATGGATTAACTTCACCAGGAATACGAAATGTTTGTCATTCTAATCCACTAAAAAGAAACACAGTAACATCATATAAAAAAAATTGCTTAAATTCATATGATCCTACAGAATGGGAAAATAATGCTAATATATGCAAACATACAATTACATTACAAGATAATGGATTCTTTGAGGATGAATTGGTAGAACATTGTACTACTTAAGAATACATATGTTCAGGAGGTTTATCTGTATCATCATTTTTTTTTAATAATATATCTAAGTCATCTTTTTTAACAATATATGGAATACAAAAATCATCAATTTTATAATCTAAATCAATGCTACAACATTTATTTATATCATCATATAGTAATTCATACATATTGACTTTTGAAACGATGTTTTCTAAACATCTTTTTAAATTTCTTACACCTTCCTCTTTTTGGGTATAATTTTCAATTATACATTCAATAATTTTATCATCGAATGTGATATTATCATGATACTTATAAGTATTTAATAATTCTGGCAATAAGTAATCGTTTGTAATATGTATTTTATCGGTAGTTTTAAAACCTTTAGTATGTATTACATGCATCCTGTCTTTCAAGATTTTGTCTATTTTATTTTCATCATTAAAAGAAAAAATAAATAATGCCTTTGATAAATCTAAATTGACACCAGAAAAATAATTATCTTGAAATCTATCATTTTGAGATGTATCAGTTAAATGTGTTAATAAATGAATTATTTCATCTCCCTTTTGAGTTTCACTTACTTTATCTAACTCATCAAAATAAAAAATAGGATTCATACATTTTGATTCAATTAATATTTCTACGATTCTTCCCCATTTGGAACCTTCATAGGTAAAGTTATGTCCGTCAAAAAAACTACTATCAGATGCCCCACCCAACGTTATAAATGCAAATGGTCTATTTATAGCTTTTGCAATACCTTCTTTCACCAAAGTAGTTTTACCATTACCCATTGGACCTTGTAATGCTAAAATATTACCACTTGATTGTGGATTTTTAATCCACTTGCTAATAACTTGTAAAATGTGTGATTTTGCTTCCTTATGACCATATATTGCTCGATTTAAAATATTGTTTGTATTTTTAAGAAATAAATTTTTTTCCATATTACTATTATCATCATTTATAGGTAAATTATTATATTTTTGAAATGGAATTTTAATTAAACCATTTATCCATTGATCTACTTTACCATATTCGCCGGACGATGGATCTAATTCATTTATTTTTTCTATTTGTGATATTGCAATCGATTTAGTATTAATATCCATATTTGAATCATAAATTTTAAATTTTAAGGGTATATTTCGATCATTTATATCGTTAATATTTTTTATTAATGATAATATATTTTCTTTTTTATCTACATTTAATTGACTAAAATAATTGATATCAACATCTGTTATTTCATCTTTATTATTGAGTAATTCAAATTGTTCATCATATTTATCTAATTTATATGTTTCAGGATCAGAAATATCACTATTTGAATCTGATATATCACTTTCATTATCTGTTTCATTATCTGTTTCTATATTTTTTTTAATTTTACTCATCTCTGTATTTGCCCGATGAACTATATATTGCATTAATAAATCTGGTAACATTAAATCTGTTTTGCTTTTTTTAAGAGATTTATTATCTTTTTCAAGTCTTTTTCTCTTTAATTCATTGATATTTTCATAATCATCTAATTCTTCATAATCATCACTATCACTATCAGTCGAAATATCAGTCGAAATATCAGTCGAAATATCAGTCGAAATACTATTTTCTACTGATAGTGATTGTGACCGCGTTTTCATATTATGAATATTTGTCATTATTACAAATTATATATAATATTTTTAAATAATAAATTTGAAAATAATAAACTTAAAAAAAAGATAAATAATATAATATATGAATCAAGAACCTGATATTAATGAAGTTGTCGGGGTTCAATTTAGTATTATGGGACCAGATGAAATAAGGAAAACATCAGTAGTTGAAATTACAAAACATGATACATATGAAAAAGATATACCTGTGATTAAGGGTATATTTGATCCAAGAATGGGAGTAACAGATATGGGTAAAATTTGTAAAACATGTGGTCAAAAAAATATGAATTGTCCAGGTCATTTTGGACATATTGAATTAGCTAGACCTGTATATCATTTTCATTTTATTCATATCTTAATTAAAATATTGAAATGCGTGTGTTTTAGATGTAGTAAACTATTAATTGATAAAAATGATATTATTAATCAGAATATATTTAAATTACCGAGACAAAAAAGGTTTGCAGAAATGTATGCTCAATGTCAAAAAATAGATAGATGCGGTAAAACAACAGATGATGGATGTGGTTGTAAACAACCAGATAATTATAAATTGGATGGTTTAGTTGGAATACAAGCTAAATGGAAAGATATAGATATGGAATCTAACATAATTGATATTGAATATATTAAACAATTATTAGAAAATATAACAGATGAAGATAGTAATTTTTTAGGATTTTCAGATCAATGGGCGCGACCCGAATGGTTAATATGTAGTGTATTACCAGTCCCACCACCATCTGTAAGACCATCTGTCAAACAAGATAATTCACAAAGAATGGATGATGATTTGACGCATAAATTTTCGGATATTATTAAAGCAAATAATACATTAAAAAATAAAATGGAAAATTCAAATACACGCAAAGAAGTAATTGATGATTGGGCAAAAGTATTACAATATCATGTTTCTACAATGATTGACAATGATATTCCTGGAATTATACAATCATCGCATAGATCTGGTAGAGCTTTAAAATCAATTGTTCAAAGATTAAAAGGTAAAGAAGGAAGAATTCGGAATAATTTAATGGGTAAACGTGTGGATTATTCAGCGCGTAGTGTAATTACACCTGATCCGAATTTAGAATTGGATGAATTAGGAGTACCAATATTAATTGCAACAAATTTAACTTTTCCAGAAAAAATCAATAATTTTAATAGAGACATATTAATAAAATATATTGAAAATGGCGATAAATGGCCAGGTGCTAAAAATATAATTAAAATGAAAGATAAAAAAACGATAACAATAACCGATACAAATAAAGTAAATTTAATCTCAGATTTAGAAAATGGTGATATAGTTAATCGACATTTAATAAATGGAGATCATGTATTATTTAATCGCCAGCCATCATTACATAAAATGAGTATGATGGGTCACCGGGTTAAAGTTATGATTGGAAATACATTTAGATTAAATGTTTCAGTGACACCCCCATATAATGCAGATTTTGACGGTGATGAAATGAATATGCATGTTCCTCAAAGTTATGAAGCATATATAGAATTAAAAGAAATAATGAATGTTACTAAACAAATTATTTCTCCAAGAGAAAATAAACCAATTATAACAATTGTTCAGGATACATTATTAGGAATAAACAAATTAACAAGAGATTTACACTTGAAATATATAGTTCCTCAGAATGATGAAATATTAACTATTAATAATACAAATAGTATTATTATTAAAGGTAATAAGGGAAATAGTAAAAGTGGTAATATTAAACAAAAAAGAATTGAGGGGACATATTTTAATGAACAACAACTAATGAATATATTATGTGATTTATCAACATTTGGAAATCCCATTCCAAAACCGGAAGCAAAAAATTCAAAAACTATAAATGGAAAAACTATTAAATTATGGACAGGTAAACAAGTATTTAGTTATATTTTGCCAGAAAATATTAATTTAGAAATGGAAAACAGTATTTGTGATAGCAAAAATGATAAATTAAATTATGTTAAAATTATAGATGGCATTTTAAACCAGGGTGGATTAGATAAAGGATTATTTACTAAAACATCAAAGGGATTAATACATACTATATATAACGATCATGGACATGATAGAACAAAAGATTTTATAGATGATTTACAAAAAATGACAGCATATTATTTATTAATTGAGGGTTTTAGTGTTGGATTAAGTGATATGATACCAGATAAAAAAACAGATAATAAAATTAAAAAAATTATTAAGTCAAAAACTAAAGAAATTGATGAATTGGTACAAGAAATTCATTTAGATATCTTTGAAAATTATACAGGAGAAAGTAATGATACATTATTTGAGAGTAAAGTAAATGGTATTTTAAATAAAACATTATCTGAAACAGGTAAATTAGGATTAACTAGTTTAGAAGAAACAAATCGTGCAACAAATATGGTTAATTGTGGTAGTAAGGGCAAAGCAACAAATATTGCACAAATTGTTGCTTGCTTAGGTCAACAAAATGTAGATGGTAAACGTATACCATATGGTTATGAAGATAGAACTTTACCACATTATTATAAATTTGATGATAGTGCTGAAGCACGAGGATTTGTAAAAAATTCATTTATTAGTGGTCAAACTCCACAAGAATACTTCTTTCATGCTATGGGTGGTCGTGAAGGTCTAATTGATACTGCCGTTAAAACATCTGAAACTGGATATATTCAAAGAAAATTAATAAAGGCAATGGAAGATTTAAAAGTTAATTATGATTATTCTGTTAGAACAAGTAATAATACAATTATTCAATTTATTTATGGAGATGATGGTATGGATCCTATATTTGTAGAATCACAACCTTTATTGGTAACTAAATTGGATATGAAAGAATTAATTGAAAAGTTTTATTTAGATAGTAATTATGATTGGAAAAAGAAAATTGATTTAGAAACATATGAAGCATTTAAAAATACTGATTTTCAAGAAATATTAGATGAGAATTTTGAGAATATTGTAAAAATTCAAGAATACTTAATCACACAAATATTTAAATATGATATTGAAAATAATATAATGTATCCAATTCATATTCAAAGAATTTTACAAAATATGTGTGGATTACCAGATAAAAAGAAAAAGAAAAAATCAAATATATCACCATTGGAAATTATCGATGAAAATAGAAAATTAAAAAGTAAATTATTTGTAACCGATACATTCAAAAATAATATTATTTTACATTTATTAATTGATATTCATTTATCTCCTAAAATATTAATTGATGAATATTGTATTAGTAAAGAAGAATATCATGATATTATATATATTATTAAAAATACATTTTATAAATCAAAAGTTTCTGCAGGAGAAATGGTTGGAGCAGTTGCTGCACAAAGTATTGGTGAACCAGCAACACAAATGACATTAAATACATTTCATTATGCAGGTGTTAGTGCTAAATCTAATGTTACAAGGGGGATTCCAAGATTAAGGGAGTTATTACATATATCCAAAAATATTAAATCACCGAGTGTAAAAATTTACCTTAATAATATATATAAATATGATAAAAATAAATCAAACTATATTAAAAACAATTTAGAATATACAATTTTAAATGATATTGTTGTTGCAAGTGAAATACATTTTGATTCAAAAAATAATATATATGAAACCGACATTGATGAAGATAAAGAATTCTTAAATATTTATAAAGAATTTATCGATGATTTAGATGAAGAACCGGAGCAAATGAGTCCATGGATAATTCGTTATATATTTAATAAAGAATTAATGTTAGACAAAGGAATAATTATGGAGGATATTTATTTAGCTATAAATTCTACATATTCAAATAATATTAAATTTATATATTCAGATGAAAATAGTAAAGAATTAATTGGTAGAATTTTAATTAAATCTGATATTACTGGTAATATTGATGATTTGAATGGATTAGAAGATCAAAGCGATGTTATATCTATTATTAAAAAAATTAATAATGATTTATTAGAGAATATTGTTATTAAAGGTGTAGAAAATATTAATGGAATTGTTATGACAGAAATTATGTCAAATACAAAAATTGAAAATAAAATGGAAAGTATTAAGGAATGGATACTTGAAACTGATGGAACAAATTTAATAGATATTTTAGCATTGGATTATGTTGATAGTAAAAAAACAATTTCAAATGATATTATTGAAACGTATGAAATTTTCGGTATTGAGGGAACAAGAAATATATTAATTCAAGAATTAGATGAAGTATTTGAAGAGTATATTAATAGCAGACATATTGATTTATTAGTAGATATGATGACATCAACCGGTCAATTAATATCAATTAATAGGCAAGGTATTAGTCAAGGTGATATTGGTCCATTAGCAAAATGTAGTTTTGAAAATACAACAGAAGAATTAATTAATGCAGGTATTTTTGGAAAATATGATAAATTACAGGGTGTATCTAGTAATATTATGCTAGGACAAAAAATCAATTCAGGAACTAATAATTGTGATATATTATTAGATGAACAAAAAATGATGAATTTATTAGAAAATATTACAGATGATGAAATATATGATGTAGATGATAATAATGTAGATACACTCTTTGAACAAATTATAGATGAAGAGGAAAAAGAATATGATAGTGATTGTGAAGATGATGATTTTAAATTCTCTTTTGAGTAAATTATCTACTACTCTTTAAAGCATTCATAATTTGAGTATCACATTTAGGTGATAAATATATAAAATTTTTTTCATTTATTTTTCCATCCATAACATCTTGTGCAATAGCAGTACAATTTGGTATTAATTCATCTACAATAGGTTTATTTACATCTACAATAGGTTTATTTACATCTACAATAGGTTTATTTACATCTACAATAGGTTTATTTACATCAGGTCTATTTACTATATTATTTTTTATAGGAGGTATATCTAATGGTCTTTTAGGCATATCTGTACTATCAGAATCATCAGTATCATCTGTACTATCAATTGGTTTATCTGGTGTTATACCTTGTGGTTTGGGCATACCTTGTGGTTTGGGCATACCCGGTTGTTGGTCCATAGGTTTGGGCATACCCGGTTGACCAGGTTGACCTGGTTGACCTGGTTGACCTGGTTGACCATTTATCATATTTAATTTATTTTGTATATCTGGAACATTTAGGTTACTATCATTTGCAATAATTTGTAATACTTGTGACAATAAATTTTGTTTCATTAAATTATTATTCATATCAGCACCTCCTACATGACTCCCCCCCCTTTGTCGCGAACTGCCTTGCATAGATTTTTGTTTTTTATCAACCAATACATCTATTTCTTTTTTTTGTGAACTTTGTACGGCTTCTAATTTTTTCATTTTCAAGATATCCTCTGCTCTCTTTTTTTCAACAACATTTTTTTGAACAATCCGTTTTTTTTCATCTACAGATAACTTTTTTAATATATTTTTTACTCTTGAATAATTTTGTTTTTTAATACGCAATGCCTCCAATGTTATATATTTACTTAATGTATATAATCTAAATTCACAATACAATAATACTTTTAATTTATTACTTATACCTATTCCATCACTTTCATTCATTAAAAATGACTTATAACTATCATTTAAATATAATATACAATCATCATGACATTTTTGACAATCATTTAAACTATCAAATGATATATTTCCTGTTAATGTATCTAAAAATGAATAAGGTGCTTTACTACATTCAATTAATCTATTTTTAAAGATATCTTTTAATTCAGTATTTTCTATTAATTTATTACATATATCTCTGATACTATCGTAATCT
>Ga0307488_10001995_pt1 | contig 17219 bp, 21 predicted proteins | sample SB02metaG_FD_202248 | JGI IMG/M metagenome (GOLD analysis project Ga0307488, IMG submission 202248) | Sea-ice brine microbial communities from Beaufort Sea near Barrow, Alaska, United States - SB 0.2 | ecosystem: Environmental > Aquatic > Marine > Coastal | place: USA: Alaska | collected... | reverse complement strand
TTGCTAAAGACGAAGGCTTCCACAGCACAATCGGTGCTATGAAACTAGAAACTCTAGTTGGCGATGCAGAAACACAAGCACGTGTTGAAGCATTAGTTTCTGAAATGCGTAAAGACTTATATGAAATTTCATGTAAGAACACTACTCATAATGCAGAAGGTCAAAAGTTAGTATCTGAAGCATACGGCTGGTAGTTAGAATGTAATGAAGATCGGTCTTTCGCAGAGGATTTTACATTACAACAACACGGCGTATGATTGCTTAGAACATGGTTGGTACAACCTACTAAGCGATCATACGCTTTTTTGTATACCTAACATTATAGACCAAGACTATAAAAAAATAGTCAGCGATTTAGATATGTTCATCTTTACTGGCGGAGACGCTAGTCCTCATAGAGTTTTAGTAGAAACAAAAATATTAACGCAGTGTTATATACAAGACAAACCCGTATTGGGTGTTTGTCACGGAGCATTCTTTATAAACGAATTAGAGCAAGGTGTCAACAGCACAATAGAAAATCATTGGGGCACCAAACACAAAGTAATTTTAGAAGACCAAGAATATGAAGTAAATAGTTTTCATATGAATCAAATAAAAGAAGTCGGAGCAGATTTAAATGCGATTGCTCATGCTGATGATGGAAGTATAGAAGCATTTAAACATAAAGATAGACAAGTTTGGGGAATAGTTTGGCATCCTGAAAGAATGGAAGAAGCAGTATTACCCAGCGATTTAAAGGAGTTTTTACAATGAAAGGCATGACAAACGTTTTTGGAGAGTTAGACATAAAAGATCGGTGGAATCTAAAAATTATTAAAGTAGAACCACACGAAGTTAAAAGTTACACACCAATCGGCATGGCATATGTTATGATGAGAAATGCTAGTTTTGAAAGCAAAGACATCTCATTATCATACAAGTATGGATGTGTCAATACAAGAGATCCTTTCACTATAGAATGTAAAGAAGATAGTTCTGCATGTATCGTTGATTTTCCTGGACTCAGTTTATTAGAAAGTCGTATCTTTATACAAGAATGTTTAGACATGGGTAACTTAAGTTACATGGATGGTGGTACGAATACTACTGCTATCAATCCAGGCAGACTAGGTGACCCTGTTATTAACTATGTTCATTTTCCTGCTCACATGTATCAAACATTACATACGCATCCTTCACATAGAGTTGGACTAGTCATCAGAGGCAACGGCAAAATAGAATTAGATAACAAAGAGTTCTATGATATCAATGAAGGAGAGATATTCTTTATGCGTAGAAACTGTTTACATAACTTTATCTGTGAAGATGAAGATGTAATTGTATTTGTATGGTCGCCTGACAGCGGTACAGGTCCTACTGATGAAGTTAACCCATTAAAGATCAGGACTTATGTTGGACAACAACGATACCACAAATAAGAAACTCTTAATCATTACAGGACCTCAAGGGTCTGGCAATCATCTGTTCAGTAGACTGTTTAGTGTACATGATGACGTAGGTGGTTGGAAAGAATTAAACAATCAATATTGGATACCGAGTGACGAAGAAACGTTTGCTGAGTATTGGGTGCATCCAGAGAAACTAAAAGACTTTGACTTCAGTGAACATGACTATTGGGTAGCAAACGTCAGTTGTCCGTTCATGTACGATGGTGTACGTTATGTTCCCAAGATCAAAGAGTTTGCTGATGAATGTATTCGACTAGGCATAGATGTTACTATCGGTATCATCGTTAGAGACAAGAACATTAACGAAGCACAACAACTCAGAGTCAGAAAAGAAGTCACTATGCCTATAGCACTTGACTATTACTATGACAATCTGTTAGACTATGACACGCATTTCTTAGACCATGAAGCATTCTTTTTACACAAGGCTCATTATCTAAAGTATATCAGTAAAGTGTTAGATTTTCCAATCGCATATGACAATCCAGATATGATGAAGTTCATTGATGAAGATGCAAATCACAAGTATGTCAAGTATGTAGAAGAATACTGGCTTGACAAAGAAGTATTACACGGTATTAAAACTAAAAAAGAGAGAAACGTATGAAGTATATATTTGTAGCAGGAGCCCCAGGTTCAAAGTGGAGTAGTGTTGTAAAGAACATATACTACAGTGATTCATTAGACAACAGCGACTACAGTAAAGACAGAGAATACTGGCACGATGCTGGTGGAGAGATGGATCTAATGCATATCGGTGCGTATTATGATCCAGGTATGGAGTTCGGTGATTGGTTTGATGAACTAGATAAGCATACTAAAGAAGAATGCGAAGCAGAGTTTGATAGACCTTTTACTGGCGAGGGTGTAAGAATAGTTAAGAGTCATGTATTCGCACATCACATAGATTTTCTCAAAGAACATTGGCCTGATTGTCCTATTGTCACTGTATACAGAGACGATGATTCATGTTTAGGCTGGTGGGTAAAATGTGGACACTTTGATATCACATATCCACTTTATCATAAATACTATAAGAATTTAAAAGAGATGTCTAAGATTATAAACAATCAAAATAGAGACATTATAAACGCCTGGGATAGATATTCATGTAAAGAAGTCTATAACAATGTTCAATTAGCCGAACAATTAAATATCATTATCCCTCCTGAAGAATATAGTCAATATTATCAACAAAAAGACGTGAAGGTAAAAGTATTATGACAGAGAGTAGTTGGGAATCATTAAAATTACGTAGTAAGTACCATTTTAAAAATGATGTATTTGATAAAGAATACGATACAGTAGAACACATAGGAGTCATACGCCCTGCTTGGTCACAAGAAGAAATCGATACGATTGTTAGTGAGTCAAAAGAAGCGACTTGGCGTACACGCGGCAATCCTGCAAAAGAATCGAAAGTTAGAGGCGAGGAAGAATTTGTACAAGAAGACTATGACTTAGAAAAGACAGGTTATGGTAAAGATTATGTTGTAACGAATCTGAACTGGGAAGTACCTAAAAATTTATTAGATATTGCGACTGCATTTGGATTAGATGAAATGATGACTAGAGTTCATGTTCAGCATCCAGGTCAAGTATGGAACTTGCATATGGACAAATTAGAAAAATGGAATCCTGAAGACCCAGACACTGTAGAAAGATACATGATTCAACTAACAGATTGGCAACCGGGACAGTTTTGGGGTTACGGTAACTTTAACTTTGCTCATTGGAAAGCAGGAGATGTTACTACATTCAAATGGCAAGACGTTCCTCATTGTACAGCAAATGCAGGACATCATCCACGAGTTACTTTACAAGTAACAGGTGTTCGTACAGATAAATCTATTGAGTTTATTAAACAATTAAAGACAAACGGAATCTAACGTATTTTGTTATTTTGCTCGATGACTGATTTTAACAGTTCTAATTGAGCACCTTCCATCTTAGAATAGTATAGCAATGCTTTAGTGTCTTTAGGCAAACAATGTCCACCAAACCCGAACTCGCCATCTGGTCCAGGTACTTGCATATGAGTGTTTCCCATTCTAGGATCACGTTTTAACATGTCGGTGAACTGTTCCCATGATGTCTCAGCATTGCTTGATTGATGTAAGTGAAACATATCATTAAAGAATGTTACTTTGGTTGCTAACCAAGAGTTAATTGAATATTTGATAAGACTCGCAGTTGTTAAATCTGTTTTAAATGTAGGCACGATCTTAACACGACTGTGATCTATGTAAGCCTGTTCGACTTCGACACAATCTAATAACTCACCACCTAGTATTTGCATATGTGGGTTTAAGAATTCTTCATGTGCGTTTGCTTCAGTTAGAAACTCTGGGTTGTATACAATTCGTAGATCAAAGTCTTCTTTGAATTTAGTTAAGTGTTGTGGTGTGATAGTACTCTTAATAACGACTACGCCAGCGTATGAGAGACTATCTAACCGTGTTAATACTTGTCGTGCTATATGTACATCAACGTCTAAATGCGTCTCTTGTTGCGGTGTAGGCACACATATAAATGTTATTGGAGGATTGTATTCAATTAAACCCTCAAGTGTATTGTCATTGTGCTTTGGATCAACAATATATTGTTCAACATATACGTCAAAGCCATTACTGACTGATGAGCCGACAAAGCCTTTACCAATGATACCTAACTTCATACGTTACCTTTTAATCGTTCAACTAACCATTCTGCTTGATAGTCTGGATCTCCGTGATATTCTGGAGCGTTCTTTAATGCTTTGTCTACTTTCATTTTGATATCCCATAATCGTTTCTTCATATCAGAACCTGTATAACCGGAGTTACGTTCATTAAGCATCTCATATTCTAGTTCCCATATAATATGTTCTGCTTTTTCACTGTGTGGGATTATCATACCGTTCTCATTGTAGTAAATTCGTTCATTGTGCCTGTTGTCTTTCACTGTTTATTATAATATTTAATGCGGTCGAAGTCAAGCAAAACTTTTCCCAAAAGCATTTTTTGATAAATAATAGTATGAGAGCAAAAGACTTTATCACAGAATCCCCGCTACAAGATTTGGAAAATAGACTTCCAAAGATTAAAAGTGATCAATACAATGTAGACGAAAAAAGTAAACTTTATCATAACGCAAAAGCGGCTGGAAAACAAAATCACAAAGCACGACAAGAACTAACCGCATCTGATGAAATGTTTGATGATGGTTTAAACATAGAAGATGAAGCACAGAAAGGTGCTGAGTGGATGGGTAAACGTCTACAGATAGAAAACATGCCTAAAATTGTAATCAGTTATGATACTGAAGAAGCACAAGAAGGTCATCACACAGGCAAACATGAAATGGGCTCCGATGAAATTTGGGTCTATGGTAATAGAAACTTAATTGATATTATGCGAACTGTGTTCCATGAACTAGTTCACATCAGACAAGGTGAGAAAGGTTTAATCGAGCCAGGTAGTAGTTATCCTGGATCACCAATTGAAGCGGCCGCTGATATGGTTGCTGGAAAGTATATTAAAATATATGGCGAACAAAATAACCACATCTTTCAGTAGATTCCCAAACACAGACTGCTATCTCGTAACCTATGTAGGCGGTTCTTGTGGTGGTCTTATAACAACTTTGTTGAGTTCGTTGGTATTGGATAAAGATATTTGTTGTGTTCCGACAATCGCTGGGAATTCACATGATGGTTTAGATATGGCACAAGGAACATGGGACAATGACAATGATTCCATGCACAATTATTACCAAAATGGTCATCTGCATGTAGACAATGTATATCTTTATGCAAAGCCTAAAGAAATTGAGTCTACGATTATTCTTTTCGATCATAGATCAATTGACGATTACAACACATTAGCAAAAGTCTATCCAAAATTCAAACAAATTGTAATAACATTTGAAAACAATGATTATACACAAATAAACTATAATCTTTTTACGAAGTTTACATGTCACTATTTTACGGAAAATAATGATTCAGGGTGGCACACCCGCCGCCAAGATTTTTTAGATTATATGCCTGAAGAGACATGGATAAATCAATATGATAACCCGAATGATCTACTTAAAAATAAAGAACACTTAAAAATATATGCAAATACAATGTGGCCGAAAGAAAAAGATGATTCGCCAGCCGATGAAAACTACTCTGAAGAGAGAACAAATATAAGAGCAGGCGACTTTTGTAATCGCATTGTTTATATCAAATTCATAGATATAATGAGACAGCCATCAGTTGTTTTATCACAATTAGCAACAATAACAGGGAAAGATATAACACCTAACATTGAAAACTATTATAACGATTGGTTGCAAAAACAAATATTTGTTGAGGATCTACTAGACATATGAATAAATTCACAGAACATCCTCACTCTCTCGGAGAGTCTTACTTTACCCATTTACTATGTGCCTTATCATACGGTATTCGTATGATTTTTACTGGATTTGCAGTCATCATTCATGCTGTTTTTCCTTTTGTATTCAAAACCTCAGGCAGTAACCTAGCCAAACATATCTGCCAAGACATGGACAAAAGAAACGGATAAACTCCCCACATCTTCCAATAGATTCTCAAACACAAAGTGTCATCTATTAAGAATTAAATAGTAATATTAAAATAGGATAAGTACTAGTATGAAAACATTAGAACACACGCAACATAGAGATATGAACGCAACAGGCAGAAGCAACTCACAACCATCAGGCGACCGAATCTATATGGATTATGCTTCTACAACTCCATGTGATAAACGTGTAGTTGAAACTATGGTCAAGTACATGACTGACGAAGGTGAGTTTGGTAACCCAGCAAGTAGAAGTCATAGTTTCGGATGGAAGGCAGATGAAGCAGTTGAAGAGGCTAGAAAAAACGTAGCAGATTTGATTGGAGCAGACCCTAAAGAAATAGTTTTTACAAGTGGAGCAACTGAGTCAGACAATCTTGCTGTTAAAGGTATAGCACAATTCTATGAAACTAATGGCAAACATATTGTAACAAGCAAGATAGAACATAAAGCAGTGCTAGACCCATGCAGAGAGTTAGAACGTGAAGGATTTGAAGTTACGTACTTAGACCCTAATGAAGACGGCATAATTACAGCAGAGATGGTTATAGGTGCTGTTAGAGATGATACTATACTTGTTAGTATTATGTATATTAATAATGAGATGGGTACTATCAATGACATAGAAGGCATTGGTAAGTATTGTTTTGAAAATAAGATAATGTTTCACGTTGATGCCGCACAAGCAACAGGCAAAATAGCATTTGACTTAAAAACACTTCCTGTACACGCAATGAGTTTATCAGCACACAAAACATATGGCCCTAAAGGTGTTGGCGCATTATATGTTAGAAGAAAGCCTAGAGTTAGAATTAAAGGGCAAATACATGGTGGTGGACATGAGAGAGGCATGAGATCAGGTACTCTTCCAACTCATCAGATAGTTGGCATGGGCGAAGCATTTAAGTATGCAAGACTTGAAATGGAAGAAAACACAAAGCATATTAAAATGTTACATGATAGATTGCTAAACCAACTGACAACTATTGAAGAAACATATATTAATGGTTCATTAGATCACAAAGTGCCAAACATACTTAATATAAGTTTTAACTTTATTGAGGGAGAGTCTTTGATGATGGCAATGTCTAACGTTGCTGTAAGCAGTGGCAGTGCATGTACAAGTGCTAGTTTAGAGCCTTCATATGTTCTTAGAGCCTTAGGAAGACCAGATGAGTTAGCACATAGTAGCATTAGATTTAGTTTTGGTAAATCAACTACTGTAGAAGAAGTAGATAGGGTTGCCGAACAGATGCTTAATGTTATTAAACAACTTAGAATATTATCTCCTCTATGGGATATGTTCTTAGATGGTGTTGATTTTAGTACTGTTAAGTGGAATGCACATTAATGAACTATACAAATATTATTAGAGGGAAACAATGTCCATCGAAGAAAAAATAAATGATCAACTTAAAGATAATGACATCCTCATTTATATGAAGGGATCACCTTATGATCCTAAATGTGGATTTTCAGCAAAAACAGTTCAAGCATTAATCGATTGCGGAGCTGAGTTTTCATTTGTTGATATCCTAGAAAATCAGGACATTAGACAAACACTCCCAAACATCTCTGACTGGCCAACTTTCCCACAAGTTTTTTTACAAGGAGAGTTAATCGGCGGTTGCGATATTGTCTCCGAAATGCATGAAGCAGGGGACTTACAACTAGCCATAGACAAAACCATCGACAACAGAAACGGGTAAATCACCCAAAAAAAAGATTGACTCTTCCCTCTGACTGCTATATACTAAGCAGACAAATTAAAATTAATAGGAGCAATCTATGGCGGCAAAATACTTTAACCCTGAACAGGTTAACAAACTCAAGCAACTAATCAACGAAGGCATGACAGTTATGCAAGAAGTTGAGACACTTAACGGTGGTCTAAGTGACACTGTAAAAGCAATCGCAGAAGAACTGGAGATCAAGCCTTCAATTCTAAAAAAAGCAATCAGAATCGCACACAAAAGCAAACTGACTGATACGAATGCTGACCATGAGCAACTAAACGACATTTTGGAGACAGTTGGTAGAACTATTTAATGGCTTATATTGACGCAATCCATGATAAAACTGCGGACAGAATCTGTGTTGTAGAGAGAACACCTGAAGGAAATAGGGAATTTAAAGAGTACCCTACAAACTATGTAATGTATTACGAAGACCCTAAGGGTAAACATCGTTCTATATATAACACTGCTGTCAGTAAGTTTTCTTCACGCAAACAGAGTGAATTCGAAAAAGAGAAAAGAATTCATTCTAATAAACGTTTGTTTGAAAGTGATGTGCCAATAGTCTTTAGATGCTTGAGTGAAAACTACTTAAAAGTAGATGCTCCGAAACTACACACTTGTTTCTTCGATATTGAAGTAGATTTTGATCCAGCAAAGGGATTCTCTCCTCCGAGTGATCCTTTCAATCCAGTAACTGCTGTTAGTCTATACTTAGACTGGCTCGATCAATTGGTCTGTTTAGCAGTTCCCCCTTCTCATATGACATATGAGACAGCACAGGATGCGATTAAAGACTTCCCAGATACTTTGTTGTTTAGAACAGAGAAAGAATTGTTTGATGTGTTCTTTCAATTGATTGAAGATGCTGATGTCATGTCAGGTTGGAACTCAGAGGGTTATGATATTCCTTATATGGTCAATCGTGTTACACGTGTGATGTCGAAAGATGACACTCGTAAGTTTTGTCTATTAGGTCAGTTTCCGAAGAAGCGAACATATGAACGATTCGGTAAAGAAGAAGAAACGTTTGACTTAGTAGGTCGTATTCACTTAGATTATCTCGCACTCTACAAGAAGTATAATTACGAATCTCGTCACAGTTACAAACTAGATGCGATTGGTGAAATGGAAGTTGGTGAGAAGAAGACTGAATACGAAGGCTCGTTAGATCAGTTGTACAACAAAGACTTTAAAACGTTTATTGAATACAACAGACAAGATACGATGCTACTTAAAAAACTAGATGACAAGTTACAGTTCATTGAACTTGCTAATCAGATGGCACATGAGAATACTGTATTGCTTCCGACTGTGATGGGTTCTGTGGCTATGATTGAAATGGCTATTATGAACGAATCACATGAACGTGGTGTTGTTGTGCCGAATAAGATTAGACAAAACATCAATACAGTCAGCGAAGGCACAGCGGCAGGTGCTTATGTTATGACTCCGAAGAAAGGGCTACATGACTGGATAGGCTCTATTGATATCAACTCGCTGTATCCTTCAGTGATACGAGCATTAAACATGGCGCCCGAAACGATTGTAGGTCAAGTGAGACACACATTGACTAATCAGTACATGGAAGAGAAAGGTTTACACTTAGCAAAGAAGAAGTCTCGTTACAAGAAAGGCGATGCATCAGTAGAAGGTCCTATCTTATGGGAAGGACTGTTCGGCTCACTTGAGTATACTGCGATTCAAAATCAGGAACGAGGCACAATGCTAACGATTGATTTTGAAGATGGGCGTTCAGAAGAAAAAAGTGCGGCAGAAGTATGGAAGTGGATCTATGATTCAAGTAATCCTTTTATTCTTAGTGCTAATGGTACAATCTTTAGATCAGATACAGAGGGTGTGATTCCTGGACTGTTATCTAAATGGTATTCTGATCGTAAGATTATGCAAGGTAAACTCAGAGAGGCTAAAACAAAAGAAGACATTGAGTATTGGGACAAACGACAGTTAGTTCGTAAGATTTTACTTAACTCAGCATATGGCGCACTTTTGAATGAACATTGTCGATTCTATGATAAACGTATAGGACAGTCTGTCACATTGACAGGACGAAGTGTTACTAAGCATATGTCAGCCTATGTTAACGAGATAATGACTGGGGTATATGATCATACAGGAGACTCAATGGTCTATGGTGATACTGACTCTTGTTATTTCTCTGCTTGGCCTATGTTAAAAGATGAACTGCCCGCAGACATGACACTAGAAGACAAGAAGCAAACGTTTATTGATTTATATGAAAGTATGTCTGATCAATGTAATGAATCATTTCCTGGCTTTATGGAGAGTGCGTTTCATTGTCCTCGTAGTAAAGGTGAGATTATCAAAGGTGGTAGAGAAGTCTGTGGTGACAGAGGCTTGTTTATTACTAAGAAAAGATATGCAATCAATATCTATGATAACGAAGGCAAACGTACTGATACTAATGGTGCGATGAAAGTTAAAGCAATGGGACTTGATCTTAAACGAGCAGATACTCCTAAGTATGTACAAGACTTCTTAATGGAAGTTTTAGAAATGACACTCTCAGGTAAAGAACGAGATGATATCATTGAAAAGATTAAAGAGTTTAAGCATGTATTAGGTGAAAAGGATTCATGGACAAAAGGATCTCCTAAAGGTGTAAACAAGTTAACTCATTATACTCAGTTAGAAAAGAAGTCGAAGACAGGGCGTCACAACATGCCTGGACACGTAAGGGCGGCTATGAACTGGAACACACTTAAACGTGTTCATGGTGACAACTACTCAATGGAGATCATGGATGGCTTTAAAGTCGTAGTATGTAAACTAAAGACTAATGCTCTTGGATACACAAGTATTGCTTATCCGACAGATCAACTCAGACTTCCTGAATGGTTCAGAGAACTGCCGTTCGATGATAATCTAATGGAGTCAACACTTGTTGATGAAAAGATCAGCAATCTACTAGGCGTTCTTAAATGGGATTTAAGAGCAAACACAGACACTAATTCAACATTTGATGAATTATTCAACTTCGGGTAAATCGAGTGACCAAATCACTTGCTTTACGCAAAAAAACCAGATATAATACACAATATATCTACCTAAATACTTTAAGAGGAAACACATGAAAGATAATTTATTGGACTTAATTGAATACACACACGGACTAGGAATCATTGATCTAGTTAAGATTAATGGTACTGCTACGTTAACAGAAATCAATGCTATTGCTGAAGACAAATCAGTTGTAGTCAGTGGTACTACGAAAACACCAGTTGCTGATTTCATAGGCACATTCGGTATGCCGAATCTAGGCAAACTCAAAACTATTCTAAGTTTTGATGACTATGATGCGAGTGCGACTATTGGCATGACACAGAAACAAGTTGATGGTGTTGATATTCCACAAGCGATTCACTTTGCTACTAAGAACAATGACTTTGTAAATGACTATCGTTTGATGTCAAAAGCATTGATTGAAGAGAAAGTCAGAAACGTGACATTTAAAGGTGCGGCTTGGGACGTTGAATTTGAGCCTACAATTGCAGGTATCTTACGTCTTAAGAAACAAGCACAAGCAAACTCTGAAGAATTGAACTTCACTACTAAAACAGAAGGCGGCGATCTTAAAATATTCTTTGGTGAACCTTCAACTCACTCAGGCAACTTTGTATTTCAGCCTAGTGTCACAGGAACATTGAGTAGAACATGGCAATGGCCTGTTAAAGTATTCTTGTCAATCATGGATCTTCCGGGTGACAAGACTGTGCGTATCTCTGATCAAGGGGCGGCAGAAATTACAGTAGACAGTGGTTATACAGTCTATCAGTATCTATTACCAGCACAAGCGAAGTAGGGTACCCTATGACAGAGCAAGTGAATCTTTCAGCAGAACATGATGATGATTGGGCGTTGTTCTTACCAGCAGTCAGTAGTTTTTTTATCTCTGGCTTAGGTAGGCAACGTAAAGGATTAGAATACTTTCCACAAGAACGTATCCCAGCCGGCTTCAACGGAGATGTTGAACGTCTTAACTTTCTAAATTCTAAAGAAGGATTATACACTTACAAATGGGGTCTGTATTCTGCGGGCCATGCCGACTTGGACATCACTAAAGACGTACCTGGTGAATCTATTATCCGAGAACGGGAAGAGGGCACATTCATGTTAGGAGACTCAGGTGGTTTTCAAATTATGAAAGGTCAGTGGCCCGCAGACTGGAAAGATCCTAACTGTCCTAAAGCAATGAAGCAACGTATAAGAGTTCTGAAATGGATGGACGAGTACATGGACTATGGAATGTGTTTAGATATACCTTCAATGATCTTAATGAGTCAGGACAATGTTGACAAACATGGTATTACTACTATCGAAGAGTGTAAAATTGCTACTCATATTAACAATGATTATTTCATTCATAATCGTACTGGTGCTTGTAAGTTCTTAAATGTATTACAAGGTCAAACTCATACACAATCAGATGAATGGTATGAAGAATTCAAAATGTATGCTGATCCTGCTGTTTACCCAGATAATCATTTCAATGGTTGGGCATTCGGTGGTCAAAACAAGATTGACATTCACTTGATGCTAAGACGAATTATATTCCTTATCCATGATGGATTGTTAGGAGAAGGCGAACATGATTTACTTCATTGTCTTGGTACATCTATCTTAGAGTACGCAGTGTTGTTTACAGACATTCAAAAAGCAGTAAGAAAGTATCACAATCCAAACTTTAAAATAACATTTGATTGTGCGTCTCCTTTCTTTGGGGCGGCTAAAGGATTAGCATACAATAACTCAACGTTTGAACACAACACTAAGTGGACTTATTCTATGGAGAAAACTGCTGAGAATAAAGACTACGCAAATGACAGCAGACCTTTCAGAGACGCAGTATTAGCAGATAGTATACACGAAAAGTTTGCTGAGTCTCCTGTAACTAAAGCATTAGTACTAAAAGATTTATGTTATAGAGGACATGGGTTTTTAGGTCAACATGGTAAAGAAACTAAAACTAGTTGGGACACACTCAGTTACACTATCCTTCAAGCACATAATGTTTATCAACATATGTTCTCAGTACAAGAAGCAAATCGACAATATGAAGCAGGTAGTATTCCAGCAATGTTATTGAATGAAACCTTTGAACGTGTGACCTTCACTGACCTCGTTGATGAAATCTTTAGTTTAAAAGATAAGCAAAAGAGTTTAGACTTACTCGATCATCACAGTAAGTTTTGGATGCAGATCAAAGCAGGAAGTTCAGGATACTCAGGTAAAAGGGCAGTTAATGCCAACACTATGTTTGATGAACTATTTTCAGTAACAGAAGATTCAACATTAAATACTACTGATGAAGTAGAAGACACTGACGAAGTTATGAAGGATTTAATCGATTGAAAATTGTATGTGTAGGATCTTATTGTGCTGGAGCGTTAATTTGCGATCTCCTTAATGGGGAAGCAAGTCCTTTTGAAACCTCAGTAATTCAAAATCGATTTAATCACACACTTAAAGTTGGACCAGATGATAAGTTTCTTCATTTAGTATTACCGACACACTTAGCAGAATGGGAAAAATTAACTACAAGGTTAGTTGGGGCAGAATGGACAGAAGGAAAAGCATTTGGGCACCATCAACCAATCTTTCTTATTCCTAATTTAGATATATTTGAAGAAGTTTATAATATAACAACTACCACAATGAAGAGTAGATGGTATCGATTCTTAAGACATTATTGGATTGAGATCAATGGTCAAAAAATGATGCAGGAATATTCTATGGACAATATTAAAGGCATAATCAATATTATCAAACATGATCCATCATGGTTACCAGTCGAAGGACCTAATATTACTAACATCGAATTTGAAGATGTGGTAAGTGGTAAATGGTGCGAAGAGACAGGTGGCGATATGAAACATATGGCTACTTGGAGAAGAAAAAACAAATTCATCTTAGATGATTTTGAACAAGACCCTGCTCTAGTTGAACTATGGGAAACACAAGAACAATATTATATGGATCCAGACTGGGAAGAAATGAATGGTAGACCAGCAGAGTTTTATCGAAAAGTTCCTCCTCTTTGGGAAGTGCCAGCAATCAACAGAATTAATTCATTGTTAGATGATAAGAATGGGTAAATTACTCCTTGACATTAGCCTAAATAGAGAGTATTATAGAGACTATGACTGAAGAAAGACTTAAACAATCAAAACGCAACATATGGGTGACTTTTACTAAAGAAGGAATTCACAAATATCCTGCGGCACTTGATGACCCTGCGTTAGCAACAGGAGATGAATACGATGTTTCATTTCTAGGCTATCCTCACAGACATATATTTCACTTCAAAGTATGGATAGAAGTATTCCATGATGATAGAGAAATAGAATTCATACAGTTTAAACGATGGTTAGAAGGACTGTATGGTAAAGATATTTTACAACTTGATTATAAGAGTTGTGAAATGATTGCTGATGATCTTTATACAGAGATTGACAGCAAGTATCCTAACAGATATGTTAAGATATCAGTAGCGGAAGATAACGAAAACGGATGTGAAGTAGAATACAACACAACTAAACCTATACAATCACTAGTAATATGATAAAAGGAATATTACAATGTCACGCAAACAGTTCAACGCTTCAAAAGTGTTTGAGGACCTTGAGGCTTATAGAGCCTTCTGTAAAGAATTTGGATATCAATTTGAACTTGAAACTCTTTACCAAAATGGTAGTCGCATTTGGCGACTATATAGTCAACGATATATGGCAGATAAACCTGTCAGGAACATGTGGGAAATAGATGGGCAAAATTACAAAAAAAGACGTAACTAAAAAAACTAAAAAGGTAACTGCAGTGAAAAAAGTTACACCTAAAAAAGCACCGGCTAAGAAGCCGGTTGCTGAAAAGACTGTGAAGAAGAAAAAAATTGAAACTCCAGTCGTAGAAAATACTGTTAAGTTAAAGCCGATTCCGATTCCTAAAACTGAATCTAAAGAAAACGGTGTAGTAGTATTAGTGACTGGGGGATTTGACCCTCTACACAGTGGACATTTAGAATACATTGAATCTGCTAGAGAGTTAGGTAAAAATGAATCTTGGTTCGGTGCTAAAGTTGTTGTAGGTGTTAACAGTGATGAATGGCTTACTAGAAAAAAAGGTAAAGCATTTATGCCTGTAGAAGAAAGAGTAAGACTTCTTTTAGCAATGCGTAATGTTGATCAAGTTATTACATTTAATGATGACGATGATTCTAGTTTAAATGCTCTTCATATTACAAGAAACTTGTTTCCTGATGAACATATTATCTTTGCCAATGGTGGAGATAGAACTGCTTCTAACATTAAAGAAATGGATTTCCAAGACTCTAATATATCATTCGCATTTGAAGTAGGTGGCGGAAAAACAAACTCAAGTTCTGACATATTAAAAACATGGTATGAGCAAGGGACTAAACCTAAAACTGAGAGAGATTGGGGTTACTATCGTGTATTACATGAATGGGAGAATCAGACTAAACTTAAAGAACTTACAGTTGATCCTGGCAAGTCCTTAAGTATGCAAAGACATGAAAGCAGATCAGAGTTTTGGTTTGTAGCAGAAGGTGTTGCTAGTGTCTACACAGTTGCATTCCCTAATGATGCTAAACGTGATGTAGGAGATATACTTGTAGGTAGATTTAACAAACACGAGTCAACATGGATCAATGTAGGCGAATGGCATCAGTTAGTCAACAGAGAGAATATTCCTTTAAAACTGATAGAAATTCAATATGGCCCTGATTGTATCGAAGAAGATATTGAAAGAGTATTTAGAAATCTTAAAACATAAGGACAATTATGCTAGTTTATGTACCGTTAGAACATATTGATGGACGCTACACAGTTCACATGGACCGTGACATTGAGGCATATCTAAATGCTGAGGGCCTTGAGTATGTTAAAGTAATGCCTACGACAGAGACTCCTTCTCTTCCTGAGGGGCAGTTTTTGAATGCGGCATTCACTAGTAAGTTCAAAGCATTACAAATAGCAGAAATCTCTGCGATGTTTGAGTCTGGTAAGATCAAAGATGGCGATACTATATTCTTTAGTGACATATGGTTCCCTGGTATTGAAAGTATTGCTTACATGAAATACTTTACAAAAAAAGATGTAAAGATCACAGGCATCATTCATGCTGGTAGTTTTACTGATACTGATTTTGTAAGAGACATGGAGCGTTGGGCTAAGAACTTTGAAGACATCATCTTTGACATAAGTGATACTATCTATTGTGCTAGTAATTTTATCAAAGATGATATCATTAAGAAGAGAATGGTTGATCCTAACAAACTAGTAGTGACAGGACTCCCTGTAGACTATTCAGGATTAGATCAACATCTAGGACAAGACAAAGAAAACATTGTTATCTTTAATGGTAGATTGTGTGATGAAAAGCAACCTTGGTTGTTTGATGAACTTACAAAGCAGGTACAAGCAAGGGTTGATTTCCCTGTAAGATTTGTTAAAACACAAGAAGAGAATCTATCTAAAGAAGAATACTATTCGTTACTTGGAAAGAGTAAAGTTATCGCAAGTTATGCTTTACAAGAGAACTTTGGTTTCGGTGTTGCTGAAGCAGTATACTTAGGTTGTCAACCAGTACTGCCTAACAGACTAGTGTATCCAGAACTATATCCTAACTTTGAATTGTTTGATAACTTTGATCAAAGTGTCGAAATGACAATAAATGCTTTGACAGATTATAGATATCCATATGCTCAATTCAAAGAGCAAGAAGAAATATTTGATGTTTGGTTTCCACGACAGGACGATTTATAATGAGAATAGAATCTGAGGTTAAACTCGATTTTTCAGATGTACTTATAAAACCCAAAAGATCAACACTAGGCTCTCGCAAAGAAGTTGATCTATTCAGAAGTTATACTTTTAGAAATTACGACAATCCTGATCCAGAAGCAGACTATAATGGTGTGCCTATTATGGCATCTAATATGGATGGTGTCGGTACATTTGAAATGGCTAGAGCATTAAGTAAACAAGGCGTGTTTACATGCTTAGTTAAAACTTATACAGCAGATGAGTTAATAGCATTCTTTACTGATAATCCTATTTGTTGCGAACACACTGCTATGAGTATAGGTATCGCTGACAAAGATTTAGAGAAGTTACATGCAGTTAAAAAAGAAGGGTATAAACACCCTCTGAAATACTTGTGTATCGATGTTGCTAATGGTTATTCAGAACGATTTGCTACAATAGTTGAAGAAATTAGACAAACATATACAGACTTGGTTATCATTGCAGGTAATGTAGTGACAGGTGAAATGACAGAGGAGTTAATATTAAGTGGAGCAAATATCGTTAAAGTGGGTATTGGGCCTGGTAGTGTTTGCACTACTCGCATTAAGACTGGTGTGGGATATCCCCAGCTATCGGCAATTATTGAATGTG
>Ga0307488_10001994_pt1 | contig 17224 bp, 12 predicted proteins | sample SB02metaG_FD_202248 | JGI IMG/M metagenome (GOLD analysis project Ga0307488, IMG submission 202248) | Sea-ice brine microbial communities from Beaufort Sea near Barrow, Alaska, United States - SB 0.2 | ecosystem: Environmental > Aquatic > Marine > Coastal | place: USA: Alaska | collected... | reverse complement strand
GTCGGCCATGTTTGTTTCGGATCTGTATCTGGGATTCCACTCCGGTATGTTTTGGGTTTACACCAGTATCTTGTTAGGCACTACATTGAGTCAATACACAATGTCTATTAAGAAAACGTATGTACACTTGGGATCTAATGCACTGATGTCGTCAGTGATATTTTTTGCGATGACTAACTTTGCAGTATGGACTTCTGGTACGATGTATCCACTTACACTGGACGGACTAATACTTTGCTACGCCATGGCAATACCGTTCTTTGGCAACACACTGGCGGGTACTTTATTTTACGTTTCTCTTTTGGGTCTTGTGTCCTACTCGGCAACAAACATATCTAGGAGATACACGGACGATGAAAAAACTATTACTAGCAGTCTTAACATTATTACTTTTCCACACAGGGTCACAGGCAGGGCAATCTGAGTGTGAATGGAACAACGGTGTTCCATGCATTGAAATAACAAATTTTGTGTTGAGGGATCCAAGTGCCCTGACAACCAAATCAATGAGTGTGGACTACATCGATCAGTACACAATAGAGAACACCAACACCATAGACACAGTACAAGCGATAGCCAGGATAACTGGGTTGAACGTTGTGCAGTCAGGTCCAACTGGCCAGCAGACGTCTGTGTTCATGAGGGGCATGAACTCCAATCACACCATGGTTGCCATCAACGGTGTTGCCATCAAGGATCATAGTACAACAGGTGGGCTACACGACATAGGTTCTGACTTCATAAAACACGTCACAGGAATACAAGTGGTCAAGGGATCACAGGGCACACTGTATGGTGCCAACGCAGTGGGTGGTGTTATAAACTTCATAACCACAGACAGCTATGCCAACAGCATATCCACAACGGTTGGATCCAACAACACAAAAGGCATCACACTCAAGGTACACAAGGACATAGACAATCATTCCATCAGCATCATAGCAGACGGAACGAAGTCAGATGGTATATCGGTTGCACCCTCGGGCTCAGAGAAGGATGGGTTTGACGCAAACAACATCACTATCAACACCAACAGCAAGTACGATGGCTATGACATCAGGACAACCTTGATGAGGAGAAGCAGTGAATCAGACCTGGACGCGAGTGGCAGTGACGATCTAGACTACACTTCTGAAAATGACATGAACCTTTATCAGCTGTCCAGCAAGATAGACAACAGCAAGGGATTCACGAACTTCACTTTCTCAAGGACAGAGTACGACAGGGATTATTTCAATGGCGCAGAACATGACGAGTATGATTCTACCAGTAACACTTTCTTGCTCACGAATACTGTACTGAATGACAAGTGGGATATCACCCCAGGCGTAGAATACGAATACTTTGATGGTGCTTTTATAAACAGAGGAAGTTACAGTTCAAACGTTGACACAGACGGGGAGAACGTGGGATACTTCGTCAACGGTAACCTTATTGCATCAGACAAGTTGTTGGTGTCAGCGGGTGTCAGACAGGACGATCCAAGTTTGTTTGACAACTACACCACATACAGGCTAGGCGGAACTTACGACCTAACAGGTGCATTGAAGTTGAAGAGCAACTATGCGACGTCTGTGAAGACTCCCACACTGTATGAGATGCACGGTTCAGACAACTACGGCTACAACGGAAATCCAAACCTACAGCCGGAAGAGGCAGAGACAATGGACATCGGATTTGAATACAGTTTCAACAACAGTGTGTTAGATGTGGTCTATTTCACAACTGATCTGAAAAACCTGATAACGTATGGCAACAGCACATACTCAAATGACGCAGGCACGTCAAACAGACACGGGGCAGAAGCCAAGTTCAACAGCATGATCGCTGAGAACGTGTACTGGAGGAACGGTGCAACATGGACAGTGGCAGAGGACAGCAACGATGTTTCAGTGACAAGGAGACCAAAGTGGTTAGGACTCACTGCTGTTGACTGGACCATGGACAAGTGGACGAACACCGCGGAATACCTGTACACAGGAGAACACCTGGACATAGACTCTGCCACTTACGCAACAATAATGAAACCATCTGTTGGCATAGCGAACTTCCATACGAACTATCAGTTGAACGACAAGTCCAACATGGTGTTCTCATTGAACAATGCACTAGACGAAACATATGAAAGACCAGACGGCTACGCACAGCAAGACAGGAATGTCCTGTTCACATACAAACTCAAGTTCTAAAGACTGCGATAATTAATGCAAACAAGACTGGTATTAAATGAATATAAGCATCCTTGAACTTAATTTTAATGACAACACACGATTCTTTCCTGCGATCTATTTCTATCTCAAGAGCTACTATGTAAGATATGGTAAAAACAATAACAAGGTTAATTGGATACCTTTTCCGTTATTTGATCAAGTGACCACAGACGACGTAGAGAAATTTGTATTAAAAAATAAAATAACGTTTCTTCTGTGTTCTGTGTATACGTGGAACAATAATGAAATAGTTGAAATAATCAAAGAACTTAAACAGAGGTTACCTTATTTAAAGATAGTCTTTGGAGGTCCTCACGTCATGACTCTCTACAAAAAGCAAGATTATTTTAAAGAAAATCCATTTATAGATGTAGCATGTCTAGGAGACGGTGAGCCAGCAATCACTGAACTGCTGGATAATATCATAGAAAACAAGTTTGATAATCACAAAAAGATAACTGGCATAGCGTATAAAGGAGATGATCAGAACAGTTCATACACACCAGCAAGATGCTTACATGTTTACGAGATAAGTCCATATCTTGATCTCAAAGACGAGTTCCTAGAAACCAGTAAACTGTTTGATGCTGTTTGTAAGAGAAACAAGCTCATGAAAGGAATAGTAGTAGACAGCAATAGAGGTTGTCCTTATAGATGCACTTTTTGTGATTGGGGTGGATCAACAATGACTAAAGTGCTCAAGAGGAACCCAGATAAACTAATGGAAGAACTTGATCTAGTATTAGACCAAAATTTCCACGATATTAGTCTTAGTGATGCAAACTTTGGCCTTTATCCATTAGATCTTGACATAACAAAAAAGGTAGCAGATTACAGGATTAGGACCAAGTTTCCAACTATGCTCCAAGTTTCGTTTGCTAAAACAAACAAAGTGATTGACAGACTTATCGATATACACAGGATGGGACACGAGTCGGGCATAATGCGATTTTTCTTTATACATCTGCAAGACACAGATCCAACTGTCCTAGACATAATTAAAAGAAAAAATCTCAGTCTTAAGGATTTCGAGAGGATCAAGGATGCATTAGATCAGGACGGTGTAAAAACCAAGACGCAATTTATATTGGGTCTACCTGGACAGACAAAAAAATCTATATTGAATAGTGCGTATTCACTATTAGATCTTAATCTAGCTAACAATGATACCAATCTTCTGATAGATCTCCCAGGGTCAGAAATGGCATCCCCCGTATACAGGAAAAAATATCAAATAGAATCTAACACATTATCCTCAGACGATTATCCTATTCCTTCTATTAGGGCATTAGAAGACAACGAACACGAAAGGCTTCTACAAGCACAGATACCGGTCTTTCCACCGAGATACTACCAACATCAGAAATACATAACAAATACCTTTAGCTTCACAAAGGATGAGTACAGTGACATGATTGTGACAAATCACATGATGACAATATTTGAGAACAACTGGTTCTTTAAGATCTCCAGGCTGTACTCTCAACGTAATGGCATCAGTCCTAAAGAGTTTTATGAAAAGGTGTTAAGTAATTTAGAAAAATTTCCCACTATACACACAGCATACATAATAGGTCAAAAACAGATAGTTAAATGGTTGTCAGGTGAGGATGACAATTTCAAGATACACCAGTGGGAGGATCCCGCATTTGATGAACTGAAATTTTCTATTAATTTCCCAAATTATTTGATGTTGCGGATGTTGGTCTACAAGCAGGAATTCCTCACAGAACTTTCTGCGTTCCTACAAGAAATACTGCCTACTGATGTAGCCAATGATGCTATTGCTATGACCGACCTTATGTTGGTTGCTAACGGAAACGTGGAAAAACACAAGAAATCAATCACTGTTCAAGGACACACCTTTGAAAGAGTAGTAGATGACAAAACACACGTGTGGCAGGATCATGAAGAAAACATACGTTCTCTATTCCTAAGCAGTTGCTACGATCAAAGAATGTCGTTGAATGTGTATCAGAATTACAAATATAACGGGAAAGACATAAATCTCAACCAAATACCTTATTACATAGAGGACTTCTATCTTGGTTCTACTAGAACCAGTGGACATGATGGGCCATAACTTGACCGTTGGAAATACCTAGCCAAATAGATAGACATCGTTCACAATACCCCATATAATACTTGTATGAAACTAGGAATCGTGGGACATGGATTCGTTGGGTCAGCGGTGGACCATGGGTTCACCAGGGACATCAAGAAATTCATAGTGGATCCCAAACACAACAGCACCAACACAATAGAAGATTTAATTGCTTTTAAACCTGACGCAACCTTTGTAGCAGTACCAACACCACAGATGGAATCGGGAGAGTGCAACACAGAGATACTGGAAGGCGTGATGCAGGAACTGAACAACCACAAGGGACTGCTGGTCATCGTCAAAAGCACCGTGCCGGCATACAAGTTACAGAAGATACAGGAGGAGTGCATCAATCTCAGGGTGGTGTACAACCCAGAGTTCCTGACAGAGAAGAACTACATAGATGATTTTGTCAATCCTGCCATGCACGTTTTTGGTGGTATGAATAAAGACACAGATGCAGTTGAGAAACTGTACCTGGAACATAGTGATTGTAAGGAATGTCCTGTGTACAAGACGGATCTGATAACGGCCAGCATGGTCAAGTACTGCATAAACAGTTTCCTGGCAACCAAGGTCACATTCATGAACGAGATGTATGATGTGCTAAGAGCGGCCCGGGGTGCTGACTGGAACACTTTCACAAAGATCATTGCAAACGATCCACGTATTGGAAATTCGCACATGAAGGTTCCGGGCAATGACGGACAGCGAGGATACGCAGGTTCATGTTTCCCCAAGGACACCGCCGCACTGGCATGGTTCGCGAGGGAGATCTTGAACACACAGTTCACACAGCTTGAAACCAGCATAAAGATCAACGACACACTTAGGAAAAAGAACCAGTCATAAACGGTTAAATACAAACATGAAACCATGGTTTGAAAGAGAAGCAAAGATAATCAAGTTCCCAGAACCCGAGAAGAAAGTGTTACAGATGCCCAGTGTGGCAAGTTACCCAGACTTCATGACGGGTGTCGCAGACCTAAAAGCGAGAATGGGCAAGGGAGACATATCACAGGCATCACACGACAAGTTATACACGGACCTGATACACAGATTCATGAAGAAGGAAAGTTTCGAGACTCCTTGGTTCCTACGAGAATTTGCTCCTGATGAAATGAAGGCCGATGTGCAATCAACTATTGCCAATCTAGATATAAAAGACAAAGAGGCAATTAAAATTCTTAAACAATTATACACAGTGTTGAACAGGACAGGCATGCAAGGACGTATCAAAACAGTCTTCTCAAAAGATCAGGATGTAGCAACCAACCAAGCTGTGTTGGACGAAGTGAGTGAAGTATTTTTAAAAGTCGCTGAAAAAGATCCTATAGAGGCCAAAGAGTTCTTGAACCAGTTTGAGAAAAATCCAAACGCAGTCAATGTTAAAGGACTTCTAAGCAATCCTGGTAAGATTGTTGGAATTGGAGCACTTTTCACAACACCGTTTGCCAAGAAGTTTGGAACGTTGTTATCTAGATCCCAAGGCACAGGTTTCAAACAAGGAAACGTTGGTCCTGGTGAGTTAGCAATGGCAGTGTTAAGTAGTCAAATCAGCTTATCAGCAGGCGAAGAAACAGGTGGCGATATATTGATAGGTAATAAAGGATACGAAGTCAAAGGTGGTGGTTCTTCAGGGAAGGGCGGAAGACTGTTTGATAAAGGACAAATTGAATTCAAACAAACTAAAATATACCTAGGTACAGAGATGGCCAGAGCAGGAAATTTAAGTGTTGACCTAGCATCAAGGATAGATCCAGAATTACAAGACATTGACAGAAGTGACGATCCCGAACAAGGAACAACCGTTGGACCAAAAAGCGGCAAAAAAGGAATAACATCTGATCCAAACATATGGGTTAGTAAAGATGAGAACTGGTGGAGAGGATTCATGAAAGCGAATCTTACAGACTGGGCAAATCTTTACGGAGTGAAAGGTTTCATGGGTACTTCAATTGATGCAGTTGCAAAAGGATTAGCAGATAGAATGGGTACTCCAGGATTCAAATCATTATGGGTAAGGACACACTTCCTGGCATATCAAGAGAAAGCAAAACACTCGGGCATCTTGCTTGTCGGTCCTGAAAAAATAGTACTGCTGACTGATGGGCAACAGTTAGTAGATTTAAAACTTGTCGTGGGACATGGATCAGTATATGCAGAATCTATAACACAGACCAGAGATGTTACTATCCAGTTAGGATTGTAATCAATACACACAATTCACAGCCCAAATCACAATAAGTATTTGTATGATCGACACACAGGGCAAGTTGCTGATAGCACCACCAAACATGCCGGATCCCAGGTTCGCCAAGACGGTGATATACATATGGAGGCACGACGTGTCAGGTGCGGCCGGTGTCGTGATCAACAAGAGATGCCAGCAACCAGATTTCCGGCACGTGTGCAACGAGGGAATGATACACAGACTGCCCAAGGTCAACCACCCGGTGTACTACGGAGGACCCATCCTCAACAACGTGGTGGGTGTGCTACACAGCACTGACTACACACTGCAGAGCACCAACACCCTGGTAGAGGGCGACGTGGGATTCACCCTGGACAGGAAGATACTGGAAGAGATAGCACGGGGCAAGTCCCCAAAGAACATGATGATAACCATGGGCATGGCCAATTGGCATGCAGGACAACTGGAGGAAGAGATGGAACACCCCCACAACCCGGCCATGAGCTGGCTGGTCCTGGACTATGATGAGAAGCTGGTGTTCGGACAGCTGGATGACGACAGGCCCGACGACGTATGGGAAGATTGCGTTTCCCGAGCGATCAGGAACAAGACCCAAGAGATCACTTCAAAGATTTTCAAGGACTAGTAGTTACAGGTGCTGATCACAGCATACCACAATCCATCATAATCCCAAGTATAATCGTGCCGTTCTTTCAGGTATCGCTGTTGTATGGGCCATGCGTCCCGTTCCATTTCCGCTGGACAGTTGAATTCCGTGTTGTTCTGGTCCTGTAGGTAGTGCACCATCTCGTGTAGCAGTACACCCATGTCCCACGGTTTCCTACGATCCCATTGATCAGACAGTATGATTGTGTCTGATTCCTTGTCATACAGTCCGTGCAGTGTGTTGGGCATCTTGTTATCACCCTTGTAGAACATCTGTTCCATCTGGTCCTGTGTCACGAACAGTATGTTGGGTATGTCGTGATTGGTGTCAAATGGGGTGTTGGCTCCCAACCATATCATCAGTGCAGTGAGGATCTCTTTCATCGCTAATATTTAATATAGGCACATATTAATAATAGCAGTGCTTATTTAAATACTACTGAGCGAGGTTAACGTACTAATATGGCAGGTCAGTCTACATCTATAAATGTAACTCATGCACAACTATCTACGGGTAGTTTTGTTCGGACGACCAACGACCTATCAATCAGTACCAAAAGCCTATCCGGTGACTCAGAAACGGTCCTGCTCAAGGATTACTTCCTGACATCACCAGACCTCGTTACAGCGAAAGGATCCACACTCAAGGGTGACCTGGTTAACCTCTTGGCCAAGAACGGCCAGCCGTCTGACCACGGCATGGTTGCCTTTGAGGATCCCCAAGCCATAGGCAAGATAACGACTGCTAACGGGACATTCACCGTACAGCGTAACGACCAGACGATCGAGTTGAAACAGGGTGACTTCATATATCTCAATGATGTCGTGGAGTCCAATGCAAGTTCCGTTGGTATCGCCTTCGCGGACGAGACCACCATGTCGATCGATCCCAACAGCAAGATGGTGATAGATGATTTCGTGTACGATCCGGAGAACCCCTCGACGGGTTCGATGAACGCCAACGTGATAGCAGGTAACTTCTCGTTCGTGTCAGGACAGATTGCCAAGGCGGGCAATGACGCAATGACCGTGACCACTCCAGTGCTTACCATAGGGGTCAGGGGGACACAGGTGGCGGGCAAGGCCAACCAGGAGGGCGAGGACAACGAGATAGTGCTACTGCCCAACGATGATGGCACCGTGGGACAGATAATGATCGCCAACCAATCAGGCCAAGTGCTGTTGACCAAGGCCTACGAGGCCACTACTATATTCAACGCCTACGAGGTGCCAACGGTGCCAGTGGTGTTGCCCAAGACGGAAGTGCTGAAGAAATTCGCATCCACCGTCGCGACCACCAAGAAGACGCAGGCCAAGGCCAAGGTGGAGAGGGACACGGAATCGGCCACCAGGGAGAAGGAAGAACTTAAAAAGGAAGAGAAGGAACTGGAAGAGGAGTCAGAGAAACTGGAGGAAGAGAAAGGACAGTTGGAAGAGAAGGAGAAAGAGGTAGCGGAGAAGGAAGAGGAACTGGAGAAGGAGATCAAGGAACTGGAAGAGAAACTGGAAGACGTTCCTGCCGAGGAGAAGGAACAGATAGAGAAGGAACTGGCCGAGAAGGAGCAAGAGGCCAAGCAAGTGGAACAAGACAAGCAAGAGATCGCGGAAGAGAAGATGGCGGTCGAAGTCAAAGAGAAAGAGGTACTACAGAAGACAGAGATGGTACAGGAGAAAGCACAGGTGGTAGAACAGAAGTTCGAAGCCATCGTGGAAGAATTTGAAGTGTTCCAGAAGGACTTCGCACAGGAGTTCCAGGAATACATATCGGAAGCAGAGATACAAAAGTTCATAGACGAAGCCCCGGAAGACTTGATCAGGGAGTTCCAAGAGAACATAGTTGAGCAACTGGAAAAAGAGAACGAGATAATACGTATAGAAAAAGAGGTAGAAGAGAAAGAGATACAAGAGAAACTGGAAGAGGATCCATTCGCTGAGGAGAACGTGGAAGAGCAGATGCAGGAGATGGAAAACAACGAAGAATTCCAGGAATTTGAAAAGATGATGGAAGAGGAAATGGCACCCGATGGATTCAATAAGGACGATGACGTGTTCAACGTGGATGAGGGAAATCAAGTGGATGACCAAGCAGTGGAACAGTTCATACAGGAAGAAAAAGAAAAAGCACTTATGGATCCCATAGCACAGGAGATGGAAAACTTCTTCCAGGAGATGGATCCTGACAATCAAAAGTTCGACCAGCAGGTCCAAGACATGGTGGTGATACAAGCCCAGGACATAGGTGAATGGTTCGATGGTGCTGGAGATGGCATCAACAACGCTGATGATTTTTACGCCCTAGAGGATGATAACGGTTATTGGGACGTCATAGACAACAACGAGGATGCCTACTACGATTCCATGGAGGCAGATTACATCATGGATCAGTTCATATACGACATGGCGGAGGAACAAAACATCAACGTGGCCCCATGGTTGGACATGCCTTATGCAGTCACAGTCAATGAAAATCTAGCAGTGAATGAGACCTTGGGCTACGTGTATGGATCAGATGCAAACAATGACCAACTGACGTTTTCGATATTTGATGATCCCACTGGCAAGTTGAAAATAGTAGGCAACAGGATAACATTGGACTCGGCATTCTCAGTGACCGAGGACACGACCTACACCATACTGTTGAAGGTGCAAGATCCATATGGTGCGTCGGACATAGACTCATGGCAGATCGTCGTGGAGAACAATCACTCACCCGAGATATCCAACACCAGTGCTGTGTCACTGGGAGAGGATGATGGTATAGGCACAGCAGTATCAACCATATCGGCCTGGGACGCAGAGAGCGAGACAATCACATACGCAATCACGGCGGGCAACACAGGCAACGCATTCACAATCAATTCAAGCACAGGTGCGATCAGCACAGCGGCGGCTCTGGACTACGAGGCCACAGCCAGTTACACACTCACAATAACTGCCACCGACACATCGGGCAACGCAACCACTACCACACAGACTGTGAACGTCACAGAAGGGGAAGGTAGTGCAGTTGCAAGTTCATGGGTCACAGCAGGGGATGGTTCAGCGGGTGCATACAAGATGAAGATCGCACACGGGGGTTCTACCAATGATGGTATAGGCGTAATCACAGAACTGGGACACACGGCGGAGGCCTACGATGCCAACAACCTCAGCACCTATGACGTGATAGCATATTACAATTACAGCAACAGTAATTTTGCCGGCTTTCAATTCAGCACAGCAGTGACCTCATGGGTCAACGACGGTGGTGTGCTGGTGATGTATGACAGATATGTCAATGATGCAGGGCTGGACACCAACCTACCGGGACACGACGGCAACGTGGTCACCACGAGACTTACGTACGGCAATGAAGCAGGTGCATACCAGATAGTGGATGAGGGCGCCAGCAACCTACTCAAGTACGGACCGGGAGGTATCATGGTGGACGACACATCTGACTTTAACTCTGACTTCTATGGCGATCACTCCGGCAACAACTGGCTGGGCGAGTTCAACATAGGTGGTGGTTCTTCAACCAACCACGGATACATGACCAACCTTGACTCGGACGTGTTGGGATTGTCCACAACCTCAAACACAGGACACTACGTGGACGCAGTCTGGGCACACGGTGACGGGGCGGTGTACTACTCCACAGTTCCACTGGACGCCTTCACTGACCACACTTTCACAGAGAACGACGCCTGGGACGCCTACTCACTGAACAGCCTGCACTACGCAACCAGTTTGATATTTGACGGGTACAGTGTGTTGAACGGCACCAGTTCGGCGGACCGGATGTATGGGACCACGGGCGATGACACTTTCGCACCCGGCACAGGCTCAGACGAGATATGGACGGGCAACGGATCAGATGTGATCAAGTACACAGCACTGAACCAATCGGACCTGGACGGGGCCAATGACGTCATACTGGACTACACCATAGGCAGTGACAGTATAGACATCAGTGCCATAACGAATGGTGCATCCATTTCAAGGACCTTGGTCGACGGAACACTGTTCAAGATAGACACCAACAACGACAACACATACGACATGCAGTGGGATCTGGATGACTACACAGGCACGGCGGATCAGGTCACCGTGGTAACATAAATACTGGTAATATAATGAAAAATCTGATACATTACACACTGATCGCAATGATGCTTAACTGGAACGTGGTTTCTGCGGAATCCGAGGAAGGTTGCAAGTGGGAGACTGTAGAGGAAACCGCCAAGTACATACAGGAGAAGTGTGGAGACAGTCAACACAGGATCAGGACCAAAACACCCGAGGGCATGGACATAACTGTTGTGGAAGCACCCAGCAAGAAAGAGAGCCCCATAAAAGAATTCAAAGACAAGGTAGAGAAAACTGCCAAGAGCGAACAGCAACAGGAAGAAGTTGTCAAAGTGGAAGAGGCAGTTGAGGAAACTGGCAAGAAAGTCACAAAATTCAAACAGGACAAGGCACTGGAAGAAAAGAAATCCATAGAGCAGAAGATAGATGAAAACATAAAGAACAAACAACTTGCGGAAACCCCTGTGGAAGACACAGAGAAACCTGTGGTCAAAGAAGAGATTGCCAAAGTAGAAGAAGTGAAGAAATCAGATGAGAAGATCATAAAGAAAGCTGAAGAGAAGGCCTGGGCAGATGTTGATGCAGAGGCAACAAAAGCAGACAAACCGGGTTGGATGCAGATCTATCAGATGTTCCCAAGACTGATAGTAGAGAACGAGAAAGTCAAGGCGGCGGAACTGGACTACGAAGCGGCCAAGGAAACGCTGAAGTCCGAGTACTCTGCGTACTATCCTCAGGTGACCATTTCGATAGGACAGATGCATGAGGACGATAGGACCCCAGCAAAAGGAACGTATCCAGCAAACACAATAACAAGTGATGGAAAACATGGGATTCAGAAATCAATCACAGTGACACAGATGATATGGGACGCAGGCAGGACCACATCAGTGATAGACAAGGCCAAACACACAGCACAGCAGGCCTACTTCAGATTAGACATGGCCAAGGAAGACGTTGTCATGGAGGGTGTCACTGCTTGGTTGGGATTGACCAAATCATACAACACATGGCAGGCCAACAAGAAGGTAGAGAACAACGCCATGATAACCCTACAGATGACCATAGAGAAGGTCAAGAAGGGCGAGGGTTCCAAACTGGAACAGCTACAGATAGAACAGCAGTACAGAACGTACCAGACGCTGACCATGACAAGCAAACTGGCATACGACTCAGCGAGACAGAGATTCCAGAACGTTTGGAGATTCGATCCAAGAGATGCCAGCAAGATGCCGATGCCCATAGCGGACCTGTTGGGTATGCTACCTGTACAGGGTGCACCAGTCACGGACAACACAGCACTGAAGATAGCAAGAATGGACATACAGATAGCAAGAGAACAGTTGAACTTCGACAAGGCAGAGTTCAAACCAAGAGTTGACGGCAAACTTTCCTACACAGAGAAGGACGGAGAACTCGCAGGTGGTTACGACACGGACAGTTCACGTAAGGAAGAATACAGGGCAGACGTCACAATGACCTGGAAGATATTTGGTGGCTTCAAGAACACACACGTGACAAACGCAGACACGGCCAGACTGAGAGCGGCCGAGAACAGATACCAAAACACACTGAGGATGACAAGTGAGCAGTTCAACAATGCATGGAACAACTACGTGTTGGTTGAGAAGAACCTGGCGACGCTGAAGAGAACGGTGGGGATCAACGAAGAGATGTACACACTGACGCTGGCAGACTTCAAGGCAGGTAATTCACCCATCATGGCAGTGTTTGGCATGAAGACTGCACACCTTATGAGTGAGGTCGCGTACCTGAACGCACAGGTCGATCTGCTACAAGCAAGATACCAATTACACAAGGTGCTTGGACTTGTGAACCCAATCCTACAATAAATTCAATTAAATACAACTATAATGACCAGTTTCTTACGACACCTATTCCGTGACAAGACCACGGCTATCATGCTTTTGATCAGCAGTCTGATCATTGCCATCTGTGCATTGTCTCCAGCACTGTTCGTTATAATCGTGTTGAACAAATATCTAGCGTCAGGGGTCACATCCACATTGGTATCATTGGCCGTTGGTGCAATAGCACTGCTGGCATTCGAATTCGCATTCAGACAGAACAGGGCAGGCATGATACAACAGTTGAACATTAAGATATTCACCCCGTTGTTGAATGCATATGCAAACAAGGTACAGGAAAAACAGATCACAGGAGAACAGTTCAAACAACTGGAGAGGGCAGGAGCAGTCATCAAGGGTGCGACTGGTTCAAGCATCACATCATGGATACTGGATTGGCCGTTCGTGCTGATGTTCCTGGTACTGTTACTTTTCATAAACTGGACCGCGGCACTCATAGCGGCCATCTTCATGATCATCATGATGGTGTTGACCGCACAGAGGTTGACCCTGAACCTACAGAGTGATAGCACAGCAAACTTGGAAATATTTTTAACAGGACTCATGACAATAACGATAATGTCAGCGGGTGCCACACAGATCATAGCAGGCACGCTGGACGTGGGATTGTTGATAGGTTCAAACATACTGGCGTCAAGGGCACTGCAAGGTGCGAACAAGTACGCCAAGGCGAAGGAGGCAATAGCAAGACGTGATAGAGCATCGGCAGAAATCATCAGCTTCATCAAACAATAAGTTCTTTGTTTTGTTGACCAGCATGTTCCTACTACTATTCGCATGGACGTGGTACGCCAAGGTGGACATCACCACTGTGGCCAACGGACTGATAATTCCCGAGCGTAACATAACCAAGCTGGGCACCATGGTCACGGGAGAGATCGTAAAAGTAAACTACAAACAGGGTGACACAGTCAACAAGGGTGACATCATCATGACAATCAACCCAGGTGTGGGTTATGAAGCTTATCATGTGAAGGCCAACATAGATGGTAGGATACAGGAACTCACCTTCAAGAATCCAGGGTCAGTTGTCAAACAGGGAGATGCACTTGCAATACTCGTACCGCTTGACCAGAAATTGATCGTGAAGGGACAACTGCAGATCAAGGACAGAGGTTACATAGAGGTAGGACAATCAGCAAAAATTAAATTGGCCAGCTCCGAGGCATTCACTTATCTGCCCATAGGAGCAAAGATCATTTCGATATCACCTGATGCAATACAAACAGACAGGATGAGTTACTACGAGATCGAACTGGAACTGGACACACAGACTTTCGAGAACGGAGACATGCAGTACAAATTGGTACCGGGTGTGCAGGTGCACGTATTCGTACTGACCGGAGAGAGAACAATCCTGAGCTACATCACAACACCTTTCCACAACGGCATAAGCCAGGCGTTGCAGGAGAGGTAGTATGAAGATATTCACAAGCATATGGATGGTGATAGTGTTCGCAGTCGTGCTGACAGGAGTCAGGATAGACAACAGTGACACAGTGAAGATCCTACGATACAAGACATGGGATCACTTCCAACAGGTTCATCCGAGACAGGAAGTCAGCGATCAGATAGTTGTGGTCAACATCACAGAGTCAGACATAAAGAAATATGGACAGTGGCCATGGCCCAGACACATACTAGGCATATTCCATTCTAACCTAAGTGAAGCAGGTGCCATACTTGTGAACTACAACATACTGTTCGCGGAACAGGACAGGATGAGTGGTACTGAATATCTCAAAAGTATGCCCATAATAAATTTAGAGTTGAGGGAACAGCTAGGGAAAGTCCTGTTGGACACAGATGCTGTGTTTTCAGCAGTGATGAAACAGTACGGAAATGCTGTGCTGATGATGAGTGTCAAGAACAAGAAAGACAACACAATAGTCAGAACAACACAGATAATACAGAAAGGTGATGCCATCCCATGGTTGTACAACTATGCAGGCATAGTACCTCCACACACGAAAGTTGCCGCGGGATCAACAGCGATAGGGGTCAACGTGACTTCTCCGGAACCAGATGCTGTCGTGAGGAAGATGCCCATGCTGATACGTGTGGGAGACAAGATATATCCCAGCATGATATTAGAGAACATAAGATTGATCAACAAGAGCAAGAGGATCAAAGTGATATCAAAGCAACACGGCATAGATCAGATACTGGTCAAGAAGGATGCAGGAATCCCAGTGAACCACAACGCAGAGATGTACATCAACTATGCGGAACCAACAGATTACACACAGCTGACAGCAGATGAAGTTTTCAGCAACGAACACAAAGACAAGCTGGCAGGCAAGATAGTCGTGGTGGGGCTAGATGCCGCTGGACTGAGTGTGTTGAAATACACGCCACATGGACTGACCACAGACCAGATAATAACTGCACAGGCCCTTGATACAACAATGACTGGCAAATACCTGTTCAGATTGGCACAGGCAGACGCATACGAAGTATTCTTCATGGCACTGTTGCTGTTGCTGTTGATAATTGTTCTACCGAGGACCAGTGTGCTGTTGGCAGTGCCTCTTTTAATTTTCATAGAAGGTGGTGTTGCTTATGCTTCTTTCGTGGCCTACGCAAACAAGGGATTCCTGATAGATCCATCTTTCATAATGCTGTCTGTGTTCCTAGTTTGGTCACACTCGGTTTACAACAACTTTGCGACACAGAGCAGACTGAAACAACAGATCAAGCGACAGTTTGAACACTACCTCGATCCCAGGATGGTCAAGAAATTACAGAAGGATCCCGGCCTGTTGAAACTGGGTGGTGAGACCAGATACATGACCTTCATGTTCTGTGACATCAGGGGGTTCACTCCCATATCAGAACAGTACAAGGACAACCCAGCAGAGCTCACGAAACTGATCAACAGATTCCTAACACGCATGACCAATGTGATAATTGCCAACAGTGGCACAGTGGACAAGTTCATGGGTGACTGCATAATGGCATTCTGGAACGCACCACTGGACACAGAGAATCATCAGATGTTGGCAGTGCTGACAGCCACTCAGATGCAGTCTGAACTGGCTACGCTGAACGAACAGTTGACTAGAGAAAGTTTACCAAACATCAAAGTGGGCATAGGTATCAACTCAGGTGAGGCCCTTGTGGGCAACATGGGATCAGATCAGAGATTTGATTACTCCGTGATAGGCGATCCTGTTAACCTTGCGGCACGTTTGGAGAGTGCGAGCAAGACTCTGGGACACACACTGATAGTTGGAGAAGCAACCAAGAAGGTCATAGAAGACAAGTTTGAATTCAAATTTGTTGACAGCATCACGGTCAAAGGTAAAACTGAGCAGATCAAAGTTTACACCCTGGAAAGATAACAATGGCAAAAGATAAAAAACACAACAGGCCACAAAACATCCAACATAATTTTTCAAAATCCGTTAGTAATGTGGATTGGGGTGAGCCGTCGCCATCTGTACTCCATAAGTCAATGGATAATTGGATCATAGATACATCATGTCCATTCTATGAAGATTTTTTACCATTATTCAAACATGGAATGCACAAGAATAGTAGCAACACCTCCATGACTTTTAACGGCTGGCGTCAAGAGAACTCTGCCCGTTGGTCTCCCGAAAGGCATAAAGGTACATTTATACCCGGAGGATGGACAGCAATGACTCAACAAACTCCGCCTATGGATCAAACCAGCTTTGATAACATCAATTGGAAAAGGTTAATGGATTGGGTTAACAAACAACTCAACGTTTACAAGGTCATAAAGATTAAGTCAATTAGTATTAACGCTTGTATCTGTTTAGAATATAACGACGGAGGATGGACAGCGTTACACCATCATGGTAAGGCAAGTTTGTCTCTTACAATGTCCATGGATTACCAACCACCGGTAGACGAACCATCAGAATCAGCCGGCGTACTTTATGCGTTACTTCCAGCTCCGGATGGCACTCTGACACAGAAACAGTTTCGTCCTTATCCAGGAAGAACAGTTTTTATGCCCGGTAGTGTGTGGCATGGGGTACATCCTGCAAAAGCACCCCGCAGAACATTTGTAGTCGAATTTAACATTAAAACGTAAACAAAAACAGATCAAAGTTTACACACT
>Ga0307488_10001993_pt1 | contig 17239 bp, 16 predicted proteins | sample SB02metaG_FD_202248 | JGI IMG/M metagenome (GOLD analysis project Ga0307488, IMG submission 202248) | Sea-ice brine microbial communities from Beaufort Sea near Barrow, Alaska, United States - SB 0.2 | ecosystem: Environmental > Aquatic > Marine > Coastal | place: USA: Alaska | collected... | reverse complement strand
TCAATTAAAGAAATAAAATTATAATTATGAAGGTTGCATTAATAACTGGAATTACTGGTCAAGATGGTTCTTACTTAGCAGAACTACTGCTAGAAAAAGGATATGAAGTCCATGGAATCAAAAGAAGGTCTTCTTCACTAAACACAGACCGAATTGATCATTTATACCAAGATCCTCACCACCCGAATCAACGTTTAAAACTACATTATGGAGACTTAACAGATTCCATGAATCTGACAAAAATCATTGAACAATGCCAACCTGATGAAATTTATAATTTAGGAGCTATGTCTCATGTGAAGGTTTCATTTGATGTTCCAGAATATGTTGGAAATGTAGATGGTTTAGGGACTTTACGTATTTTAGAGGCGGTTCGTTTACTCGGTTTAGAAAAGAAAACTAGAATCTACCAAGCCTCTACCTCAGAATTGTATGGAGGAATGGCAGAGAATAAAAATGATAAAGGATTTTATGATGAAAATTCACCTTTTTACCCAAGATCACCTTACGGTGTAGCAAAAATCTATGGCTTTTGGATTACAAAAAACTATAGAGAAGCCTACAACATGTTTGCTTGTAACGGTATTTTGTTTAACCACGAAAGCCCTCGTAGAGGAGAAACCTTTGTAACGCGCAAAATTACACGAGCTACTGCTAGAATTGCTTTAGGATTACAGGAAAAAATCTATTTAGGGAATTTAGAGGCCAAACGAGATTGGGGGCACGCCAAAGATTATGTGCGTATGATGTGGATGATGTTGCAAGCAGAACAACCTGAAGACTGGGTAATTGCTACAGGAAAGACCACTACAGTTAGAGAGTTTGTTAGAATGAGTTTTGCAGAAGTTGGTATTGAATTAGAATTCAAAGGCGCCGGAGTAAATGAAAAAGCATCAGTTGTAAAATGTACGAATCCTTTATTTCAAATAGAAATAGGAAGAGAAGTATTATCTGTAGACCCTTCATATTTTAGGCCTACGGAAGTAGATTTATTAATTGGAGATCCTACCAAGGCAAAAGAAAAATTAGGGTGGGTACTAGAACATGATTTGGCATCGTTGGTAAAAGACATGATGCATTCGGATGTAAAGTTGATGCAGAAAGATCAGTATTTGAAAAAAGGAGGTTACCAAACTCTTAAATACAAAGGATAGTATTGAAATAAAGGTTCTAAAATACTATAATAAGATAGCTCAAAATACATTTAACTATAGGTAGCAAAAGAAATATTAATTTGAAAATTTTCAAGTAATAATAATAATAATAATAATAATAAATAACAAAAAAATGAAAAAAGTTTATGTAAGTATGATAGCAGATCTATTGCATTCTGGTCATATTAAAATTTTAAAAAAAGCAGCTGAATTAGGAGAAGTAACAGTTGGTCTTTTGGATCTTAAAGCTTGTGGAGAATTAAATGACGTACCCTATCTTGATTTCGAAAAAAGAAAAGAAGTATTAGAAAACTTAAGTTTAGTTAAAAATGTAATTCCACAAACTACAGCAAGTTATAAAAATATATTAAACGAGCTTAAACCTGACTTTGTGGTTCATGGGGATAACTGGAAAAGTAACTCTCAAAGTAAATATAGAAAAGAAGTTATAGAGGAATTATCTAAATGGAAAGGAGAATTAATTGAGGTATCATATAGTTCGGATATTAATGATATGAAGATTAAAGAAGAGATGACTAAATTAGGTATTACGACTACAGCCCGACAAAGTAGACTCAAAAAACTAATTAAATCAAATTCTGTTGTAAAAATATTAGAAGTTCATAATGCTTTATGTGGTCTAATTGCTGAAAATGCTTCTGAAAAAACGGAAGATAATTCCATAGTTACTTTTGATGGAATGTGGTCAAGTTCTTTGACTGATTCAACTTCAAAGGGAAAACCAGATATTGAAGCAGTTGATACTACTGCAAGATTAACAAACATAAATGAAATATTTGAAGTAACAACTAAGCCAATGATTTACGATGCTGATACTGGGGGAAAACCTGAGCATTTTGAATTTGTGGTTAGGAGTTTAGAGAGAACTGGTGTAAGTGCAGTTATAATTGAAGATAAAACAGGGCTAAAGAAGAATTCCCTTTTTGGAAATGACGTTTCCCAAACTCAAGATACAATTGAAAATTTCTGTCATAAGATTAAAACAGGCAAGAAAGCTCAAATCACAAATGACTTTATGATCATAGCTAGAATTGAAAGTTTAATTTTAGAGGCAGGTATGGATGATGCCCTTGAACGAGCTTTTGCCTACACTAATGCTGGTGCAGATGGAATAATGATTCATTCGAGATTAAAAGATCCATCAGAAATAATTGAATTTGTTACAAAATTTAGAAAAAAAGATGATATAACACCTATTGTAGTTGTTCCAACTTCGTTCAATTCTGTTACAACTGATGAATTTTCAAAGATTGGAGTAAATGTAGTAATTTATGCAAATCACATGTTAAGAGCAGCATACCCTGGCATGATGAAGGTAGCTAAATCTATATTGAAAAATAAAAGATCATTTGAAGCTGAACCAGATTGTATGAAAATAAAAGATATATTAGAATTAATCCCTGGAACAAAATAAATGGCACTTAACACAATAAATTTTATCGATAAACTTATAGATCATGGATACACGCACCTTTGTGTAGTCCCATGTTCTTTTGCAAAATACGTAATAAACGAGGCTATAAATAATTCAAATATTGAATATGTACCATGTGCCAGTGAAGCAGTCGCATGTAGTGTTGCCGCAGGTCTAAAAATTTCAGGAAAATCTCCAATAGTTATTGTTCAGTCTAGTGGAGTAACAAATATGGGTTCTTGTATTACAAGTCTATTAAAACCATACGAAATTACATTTCCAATTCTTTCCAGTTGGAGGACTTATAAAGAAGGTGATAGTGAGATTCAACATCAACACTTAGCAACTGAACTTCCAGCTCTTATAGAATCATATGGTTATAAACATATTACTTTAGACTATGAAAATCTTGAGAATTCAATAGAGCAAATAAACAATGCAAATAACACTCATACAATATGTATGATAAAAAAAGATAGCTTTAATAAAGTTGAACTTAATAATGAGCATAAGCTAGATTTATCTCATTATACTCCAAGAAGTAAATTTTTAATAAAATTGAATAAAGAATTTAAAGATACTAATACTGTGTTTATAGGTACGACTGGAAATACTGCAAGAGAGATGTATACTTTCATGCCAGATACTTCAAATTTTTATATGGCTGGTAATATGGGAGGAGCATTAAGTTTAGGACTAGGTTCGGCTATGGCTGGAAAAAAGGTTATTGTTTGTGGTGGTGATGCAGAGTTCGTTATGCATATGGGTGGTCTTACAACTGCTGGTAGGTACCAAGATAAAATAGATCTAACTTATATTCTTTTTGATAATGAGTCTAATAAATCAACAGGCGGACAAAATACTTATCAAGGTCATGTAAACTATATAAATATTGTTAAAAATTCAGGGTTAGATGTTGAAGAGAATGTAGTAAAGAAACTAGAGGTCTTTGATACAATTATTAACAGAACAAAAAATAATTCGGGTTTAAAATTTATATGTGTTAAATGTGGAATTGACGAAGAAACACCAAGGCCACCTATTGATGTAGTTAGAATAAATAAAATAAAGATTTAGTTTTGTATAAATCGATAGAGATATTAAATGTAAAACTGTTTAATAGCTGAATAAAAGTTTATATAATTAGTTCATAAATTATAAGTTTTTTAGTTTAAACTTACAAATTATTATAATAGATAACTTGCAAATAAAAAACTCGTAAAAAAATTAGGTTATGGATAAGTGGGAAGAAATATGGAATAAAGAAAGCAGGGTAAATGATTATGTCCCTGAGACACTTATTAAAGCAGATGGTTTTGATAATGGTGCAGGTCATTTTAATGTTGAAAATTGGAAAACATATATTAGATAGCACCACAATAAACTATCTATCCTAGATAATGATTCAGTTTATGACGTTGGATGTGGAAGTGGTGCATTTATTTACCCTTTATATCTTAAAAAAAATAAAGTTGGAGGAGCAGATTACTCCTACGCACTTATTGATTTGGCAAATACAATAATGAAAAATAGTGATTTTCAACATAAATTAGCTTCAGAAATCGATACAGATTTAAAGTATGATATTGTAACCAGTCACAGCGTTTTTCATTATTTTGAAAGCCTTGAATATGCATACGAGGTTGTAAAAAAAATGATTTTAAAATCAAATAAAATCGTAGGGATTTTTGATATAAATGACAAATTTAAAGAATCATTATATCATAAAATAAGAATGGGAAAAATGGAGCACAAATATTATGTAAATAAGTATAAAGATTTGGATCACCAATTTTATGAAAAAAATTGGTTCGAAAATATTGCAAAAAAATATAATCTTAAAATTAATATTTATGATCAAACCTTTAAAAACTATTCAAATTCTCCTTTAAGGTTCAATGTAATTTTATTTAAATAAATTAAATGGCAAAAAGAATAATGGTAGATATGTCTGCCACAATAATTCATCACGGACATATTAGATTACTTAAAAAAGCTTCTAAATACGGAGATGTAATTGTAGGTCTTACATCTGATTCTGAGATAAAAAAGGTTAAAGGATACGAATCAGAACTTAATTTTAAATCTCGAAAAGAAATTTTGGAATCTATCAAATATGTAAGTGAAGTTGTTGAAACTTCATGGAAAATTGATAGTAATACTTTAGAAAAATATAACATTGATTTGCTTGTACATGGAGATGATAATTCTAATAATATTAAAAAAGAAAAGCTATTAATTTTTCCAAGAACAAAGGGTATAAGTAGTAGTGAAATAAGAAAAAAATCCTCTAATATTATAAACTATACAAAACGAAATATACTGCTAAATCCTGGACCAGCTACTACAACAGACTCAGTAAAAATGGCTCAAGTGGTGCCTGATATATGCCCCAGAGAAAAAGAATTTGGGGATCTGATGGAATATGTATCAGTTCAATTAACGACTATAGTTACCGATTCAGACGAATATACTTCAATACTTTTTGGAGGAAGTGGAACGGCAGTAATAGAATCTATATTGACATCAGTAATTCCTCAAGAAAAGAGTGTCTTGATAGTAAACAACGGAGCCTATGGTAAAAGAATGTGTCAAATTGCTAGTAGGTTCAATGTGAATTTCGTGGAATTTCAAAGTTCTTCAATTGAGCCGATAGAATTACAAAAATTACAGGATCTTTTAAAATCAAATAATAACATATCTCATCTTGCATTAATCCATAACGAGACAACAACTGGACTTTTAAATAATCTTGACGACATAGGAGTTTTATGTAAAAAATATGATGTTCAACTTATAGTAGATGCGATGAGTTCTTATGCCGCAATACCCATAGATATGAAAAAACAAAATATCTCATATCTTGCAGCAAGTAGTAATAAAAACATTCAGGGTATGGCGGGAGTTGGCTTTGTAATTGCTAAAAAAAGTTTATTTAAAATTCTTAAAGATATAAAGCCTAGGAGTTTTTATTTAAGTCTTTATGAACAATACGAAAATTTTGTCAAAACAAAACAGATGAGATTTACCCCTCCAGTGCAAGTTCTTTATGCGCTTAAACAAGCTATTGTTGAGGCAAAAAACGAAGGTATAGAAAATAGATATTTAAGATATTCTAAATCTTGGGAACTTTTAACAAATACTTTGAAAGACATAGGCTTAAAATATCTTGTAGAAGATAAAAATCATTCTAAAATTATTACTTCTATACATATTCCAAATGGAATTGATTTTAATGAAATGCACGATTACTTTTATGAAAAAGGATTTACTATATACCCAGGAAAAGTTGCAGAGTTTGATACTTTCAGAATTGCAAATATAGGTGAGATAGACTCCGGTGATATTCAAACTTTTTTAAACTTATTAAAAAAATACTTAAATAAATAATTTGAATAAAGATTTAATCATCATTATTGGAGGAAGAGTATTACAGATATTAATAATGTTATTATCTATAAGGTTGTTAACGTCATTATTATCTCCTGAAGAAGTTGGTAATTATTATTTAGCTGTGACAATTTTAGCCTTTTTTAATCTTGTTTTATTGAATCCTCCAGGCACATACTTTAGTAGACATTTATTAGAATGGCAACGAAGTCAAAACTTATTAAATGCAATATCCGTATTTGTTTTATGGATGTCAATAGTAGCAGTAATTTCTATTTTAATTAATGCTGTTTTATTTGATATGACTAATTATAGTGAGAAGTTTAATCAAGAAATTTTTACATTATTTATTTTGATCGCTATTGTTATTAGCACTGCTCATCGAAATTTAATTTATGGCTCAAATATTATGGGCTTTAGAAAAGAGTTTGTTATGTTTTTAATCATAACATTATTAATAGGGCTTATTATTTCAAGTTCTTTAGTTTACTTCTATAAAAAAAGTTCTTTATATTGGTTATATGGTATTATAATTTCTGAGGCTCTAATGTTATATTTTGTTTTAAGGTTTTTTATTCAAGGAAATTCACTGGATTTTAAAAAAATAAAAGCTACGATTAACAAAGACAGAATAAAAAAAATACTAATGTTTACTGCTCCTATTGGTGTTACTACATTTTTGATGTGGGGACAAAATATGTCTTATAGATTTATAGTTGATTACAAATATTCAGCTGAGGCACTTGGATATATAGCAGTAGGACTTGGGATATCATCTGCTGTATTTAGCTCAATTGAGGCAATTGCGATGCAGTATTTTAACCCTGTATTTTTGAAAGATATCCTAGATGCTACTAAAGAGCAAAGGGCAAAAGCATGGACTAAAATGGCAAGCCTAGTGATACCTATATATATATTAGCATTGGCTTTTACTATAACTATGTCAGAGCAATTGATATCGATTTTGGTTGATAGCAAGTTTCATGATTCTTACAGATATGCGATGGTTGGAGCTAGTATCGAGTTTTTTAGAGTGATTACAAATCTACTAAATAATGTTTCTCAATCAGAATATAAAACGACCTATACCATAATGCCTTATGCTATAGGTTTTGTTGTGGCATTATGTACCTTGATAACCTTCGATTTTAGTGATAATATAATAATGATTCCTGTTGTTTTGTCTTTCGCTTACTTATTGGTTTGTATTGTGATGTATTTTCAGATGAAAAAACTTCTCAATGTTAAATTAGAAGTTAACTTTTTAAAAGTACTTACTTTATCAATTCCTTTCTACTTAATATTCTTTTTGCCTTCTAGCACTTCTCTTGTATCTAGTTTGTTATATTTGGGATTGTTTGGAGGGTATTTTTTGTTGTCAATAAGGATTATAATAATAAAAGCTAAGGAAAAGATATGATATGAAAATTTTAACAATATTTATAGATATGATAAGGCCAAATAGGCTTTCGACTTTCAATCCAGAACTTAAAGCAGATACACCACTTGATACCGCATTTAAAGAGCTAGGAGGAACTGCATACAGAAACTGCTTCACACCTGGGCCAGATACACCAAGAGGTATTTCGACTTTTTCAACTGGAATAGACCCATATAAAAATGGGTGTAATACTAGACTAAAATGGCCAGGTCCTTTTTTAAATAAAGAATTAAAGACAGTGTATGATTTATTTTTAGATAAAGATTATAAATTGGATTTATATTCATCTTTAAATGAAAGGGCTATCGGGTTTTTTCCTGATCATATTTCAAAAATGAATATTTTCAATAAAGATCATGATTTAGACGGATATCTAAATAGTCTAACTTTAGAAGATAAGCATTATGTGTTTATTGGTATTGCTGATTATCATTGGATGTTTGATGATTTAGGTTATACAAAACAAGGAGAAAGAGAATCTTACAAGATTACAAAAGATATTTATGACTTAATTTTTAAAAGGTTTAATAAAGATGAGTTTGATCACATATTTATATTTTCTGATCACGGATTTAAATTCAATTATGAGTTAAAAAAATATCCAAAAGAGTTTTTACTTAATGATGATAGAACAAATGTCATTATGCAACATCGCAAAAAATATCAAAATAAATTAGTAAAAAATGATAAGCTTTGTTCACTTGCCGATTTATATGCGACATATCAAGATGTTTTAAAAAGTAATGTTACAAATGGTATATCACTTTTATCAAAAAAAGAAAGAGATTATGTTATTTCTGAAGATCATATTAATTTTACACCATCAGTAAATCAAAATATAGAACTATGGTCGCTTACAAATAAAAATCACATTTATATTAGAACACTTGAAAAAGCAATTTTAATTAATAGAACAACAAAAGAAATTGATAAAGGAATAATAGAAGAATATGATGAGATTTTAAAAGAAAATTCAGCATTTGGTATTTATTTCAATGAGTATGAGAAAGTTTTTAAATATGTTGATAATATTAAGTATAAATTAAATGATAATAGTTATTATTCTAATAATATACTTAGAACTAAAAAGAATAATTTAAGTGTGAAAATATTAAGCACTATTGAATTATTATTTAATAATAAGCATAAAATAACATAAATTTTGATCAAAAAGATACTTAATAGACTAGCGTCATTAAAAAAGAAGCCATTAAAATATGATGCAAATTGCAAGATTGGTAAAAATACTTTTATCGGTGAAAAAGGAATGATTACTAAATCAATAATTGGAAATTATTCAGCTATTGCTGATAATGTTTATATTGGACAAGGTGAACATGATTATACACAAGTTGCTTTAAGTGGACAATTATATGAGTTTGATAGTTATGTTAAATACACACAAAAAAAATGTTTAATAGGAAATGATGTTTGGATAGGTGTTGGTTCTATAGTTTTAAGGGGAGTGAAAATTGGTGATGGTGCAGTTATTGGTGCAAATAGTGTTGTAACAAAAGATATACCAGATTTTGCTATTGCTATTGGAAGTCCTGCTAAAGTTCTAAAGTATCGATTTAGTGAAAAAAAGATTCAAAAAATAAAAGATTCTAAATGGTGGAATTTTGAACCTAAAGAAGCAAAAAAAATAGTAACAAAGTTAGAAGAGGAATTAAAAGAAAATGATTAAAAAAATATTATATATAGGTTCGCAATATGAATATAGTAAAAAAGAAAATGGAGAATCACTTAACAAGAAAGCCTTTTTTAATAATTTTATAAATTTAGGTTATGAAGTTATTCCTGTTTGGTATGATGATGAGGATGAGGATGACTTGCAAAATAAGATTATTAAAAGCGCAAGCGAAATAAAGCCAGATATACTTTTTTTTGTTTTGCAATCTAGTCAAATAAAAAAATCAACCTTAAAAAAATTAAGAGATGATGATCATTTTTTAGTAAATTGGTTTGGTGACGATCAATGGAGATTTGATGATTTTAGCATGAATTATGCGAATTGTTTTGATGCTTGTATGACTACGGATAAATTTAGTGTAGAAAAATATAAAGCTATCGGGCAACAAAATATTATAAGAAGTCAATGGGCTTCTCTTGAGTCAAATAATGAGTATAAAAATATCTCTTATAAGTATGATGTTAGTTTTATAGGTGGAATAAATCCATTTAGAAAATGGTTTGTAAAAGAATTAGCAAAAAGAGGGATAAAAGTTCAATGTTTCGGAAGTGGTTGGGAAAAAGGAAGAGTAAGTTATGCAGAAATGGAAAATATTTTTGCTACATCAAAGATAAATCTAAATATATCAAATAGTACACAATATGATATAAGATATTTACTTACAAATCCAAAAAACATACTCAATACTTTAAGGAGTGCTAAGAATAAGAGCCAAACCAAAGCAAGAATTTTTGAAATACCAGTTCAAGGAGGCTTTGAACTTACAGAGTATGTGCCAAGTTTAGAAGATTATTTTGATATAGGTAAAGAGTTAGCTTGTTATAGAGATATTGATGAAGCAGAATTATTAATTAATTACTATTTGAAATATAATGATGATAGAGAAAATATAAAGTTTTCTGGTGTTGAAAAAGCTAGGAATGAACACACTTTTAAAAACAGAATTATAGAGTTTATGAAAGAGTTAACAAATATTTATGATAACAAAAAATAAACTATTACAATTAATAGAACCGCACTTTAAAAAAAGTTTAGTTCAAGGTGCTTATGAAGTTAAAAGGATAAAAGCTAAAAGCCTTTTAACGCATTCTAGATTTGATTTAGCCTTTAAACTTTTATATCTCGAGATGATTGGTAAAGATGTAAAATTTACTAAACAGATTTACAAAGAACATATTTGGGCTTTTAGTTTTGGTAAATTTACTGAGCCTGGAAATGAAAATAAAAACAGTTTAGAAAGGTTTATTGAAGAATTTCACAATACTTTTGAAGATATCAAAGCAAATGATTTTGTTAGCACCAAAACGTTAATTCCACTTTCAAAAAATGGATCAATAGCTAACGGTGCTCATAGGGTGGCTAGTGCTATTTATCTCGACAAAGATGTGGAGTGTGTAGAAATAGACACCTCTGACCATACTTATGACTATAAGTTTTTTCATAGTAGAATGGTAAGTAGTCAGATGCTTGATGTTGTTGCAACAAAATTTGTAGAGTATGCGGATAATGTTCATATTGCTTTAATATGGCCAACAGCAAAAGGACATGATGATAAAATAGACAGTAATATTTTAAATATAATATATAAAAAAGAGATGCTCCTCACTCCAAATGGCGCTCATAACCTCATCTCTCAAGTCTATTATGGAGAGGAATGGTTAGGAGGTGTAGAAGATGATTTTAGAGGCTCCGAAGGAAAGTTAGTAGAGTGTTTTAAAAGTTTTGCACCAGTAAGAGTGATAGCTTTTCAAGCGAATAGTTTAGATGAAGTTTTAAAGATAAAACAGAAAATTCGAGAGATTTTCAATATTGGAAAGCATTCTATACATATTACAGATACAAAAGAAGAAGCTATAAGATTAGCAAGAATAGTTTTCAACGACAATAGTATTTCATTTTTAAACTACTCAAAGCCAAATAAATATATCTCAACACATAAAAAAATAGATAAATTTAAAGAGTTCATAAAAAAAAATCAAATGAATTCCTTTGATTTGGCTCTAGACAGTGGAATTATTTTATCTGCTTATGGATTAAGAGAATCTAGTGATATAGATTATTTTGTAGATAATAACGATAAAATAAAGTACAAGGATGATAAGATAGATTTCCATGATGATGAGTTGAAGTACCATGATATAGAGAAATCTGAACTTATATATAATCCTAAAAACTATTTTTATTTTAATGATTTAAAGTTTATATCGTTCGCTCAAATTTATAAAATGAAAATGAATCGTGGAGAAGAAAAAGACAGGAATGATTGTAAAATGATGGAAGCTATGATAGAAAGAAATGTATTAAAAAAACTTGTAAGTAGATGGAAACAAATTTTTTATTATACAAAGATAAGAGTTAAATTAAGTCTTATAAAGCTTTTGAAAAATATTGGGATTTATGAAGTTGCAAAAAAGATAGTAAAAGGATAGCGAAATAGATCTTAAAAGATAGATTAATTGAAGTTTTCACTATCAATTAATCCCTAAATAGAGAAATCAATATAAAATAAAATCAAAAAATATACTTACTGTGAATGAACTAGATAGGTAACCGAGTTAAAATGAGTAATATGAATATGAAAAATAAAACCTCTCCTGTGATTTCAGTTGTGATGCCTGTCTATAATGCAGAAAAACACCTTAAAGAAGCAATAGAAAGTATATTAAATCAAACATATAAAGATTTTGAATTTATCATAATCAATGATGGATCAACAGATAATAGTCTTGAAATAATAAAAAAACATAAAACTCAAGATGAACGAATTGTTTTAATAAGTAGAGAAAATAAAGGCCTTATATCTAGTTTAAATGAAGGAATAGAAAGAGCTAAAGGCGAATATATTGCCAGGATGGATTCCGATGACATAAGCTTACCTGAAAGATTTCAAAAACAACTAAATCTAATGGAGCAAGAAAATCTTGATATTTGTGGGGGGCATTTTTTAAGTATTAATAGTTTAGGTGAACCGGTAAGTTTAAACTTAACACCTAGAGGTCATGAACTATGTACTTTATCTTTAATTTCGAAAGTTCCATTTGCCCACCCTTCAGTGATGATAAAGAAATCATTCTTAGAAAAAAATGACTTAAAATATGGACAATCAATAAATCAAAAAGCCGAGGATTTAGATTTTTGGATTAGAATTCACGAAAAAGCAGGAAAATTTTCAAATGTTAATGAATTAATTTTTAAGTATAGAATTATTGAAAATTCATTATCGAAATTAAATGACATAAAAATCAGACAAGAAACAAAGGTGCTAATAAAAGATTTTTATAAAAAAAATAAAACCTATGTTAAAAAGATTTTAAATAAAGAATTTAATAATTTAAATACTGAGGAAGAATCACTCTTTGTAAGAGCTAATTATAAAATATATCTTAAAAAAGGTAGACTAAATAAATTATGTAAAATGAAAAAAATTTCAAAAAAGGTACTTCTTAACTCTATAATTTCTGAGTTCATAAATGGCTAGTATAATATTTGGAATAATACCTTCTGATGTCCTTGGTTATATATAGAAGTCTTTTAACGTTTTATCAGAAAAGAATATATTATTTAAATTTATTGAGTATTTAATTTATTACAATTTTTATTTATTTGTTCATTCATTTTGTTTTAAGAGCTTTCATTGGGATTCGATATGAGACAGAATTGTCTAAATAACTTTTAGAATTGCTTATAAAATATTTTCATTAATGAATACCAATTTATTAGAGATTGCATAATACATTAATCTCAAGATTAAATTTAGTTGGCGCGCTAATTTATTAGCTATATTTTGTAAAGAAAGCTAAAATTAGTACCTTTTCTATTGAAAGGTAAATTGAGTTTAAAAACCAAAACCAAAACCAAAACCAAAACCAAAACCAAAACCAAAATCAAAACCAAAACCAAAATCAAAACTAAAAAACTAAAACTTATTTTAAATATAAATGATTGTTAAAAAGAAATTTTTTGTCATTACGTTATCGATACCTATACTTTTTATTATAACATATTTTGGTTTTTATCATATAAATTTAGATTTTTATCTAGGAAACGGAAACCATTCTTCAAATAGTTTGATGGCTAATGATGCTTATAAGTATTATGGAGTTTTAAGGAGTTTCGATTCTGTTGATTTAGGTTTAATTCTTTTAAATAATAAAAATCTAATTCCACCAACAATTCCACTCTACATAATGAATGGAAATTTATTTTTAATCTACACGTTTTTATTTTCATCTTTAATACACTCCATAATTATTTTATCAAAATATTGTGAAAATTATTTTTTTTTATTATTTTTATTGTTCTCACCAATTGTTATAAGTAATTTGTTTCCCGCTTCTAAGGAAATTACTGCTTATATTTCAGGTATATACTTTTTAATATACCTTCTTAATAAGAGCAAAAAATTTATGTTCTATTCAATTTTTTTTGCTGTATTAACTCGATTTGAACTTATTTTAGTGCTTTTACTGATATACTCAGTATTAAATCTTCCGTTTTTAAAAAGAAATATTAAGCGAGTTTTTATATTTGTTTTGTTAAGTTTATCAATTTTACTTCCAGTTCTAAATCTAGCTAGAGGTACTAATCACATTGAAGAGACGTCAGCTACCTCTGCCTTAGGGCTTTCAGCAATTTATGAATTATTTATTAGCAATGGATTTTATTTTATAATTTATCCCATTAAGTTTTTGCATAATTTATTTGAATCAGGTCTTGTTCCTGTTTTCAGTTCATTAGGAGCTTTCTTTACATTTTGTTCATCATTATTGTTTTTGTTTTTATTCATTATTTTGATAAAAAATAAATCTTATAAATCAAATGATTATGAGTTAATGTATAGTGTATTATTTTACGGTTCGATTTTTTGTGCTGGTGGTTTTGTTCAGCATCGCTATTTTGTTTTTCTTTATCCAATATTTTTATATATGGCTTTTGAAAAATACATATTAAAACAATATAAATATAATAATTAATGATATTAATTGATGCTTTACATATTAATAATAGTGGAGGTTTAGTACTCTTAGACTATTTAATAAAATCAATTGAAAATTCTAATCTCAAGGTTTTTTATCTGCTAGATGACAGACTTGATAACAATTATTATAAAATTAAATCGAATAAAATAATTTTCTTAAAAGCTAACTTTGTAAACAGGTACTTATTTTATCGTAAGAATAAAAATAATTTTGAAAAAGTTTTCTGTTTTGGAAACATTCCACCACCAATAAAATTGAAATCAACAAGCTATACTTATTTTCATCAAAAATTATTTCTTTCTATACCAAGTAACTTGCCTATCAAGAATAAAATACTTTTATTACTAAAATCAAATATTGCTAAATTTTTATCCAAAAATACCGATTATTGGATTGTTCAAACTAATTTAATGAAGCAAGATTTTTTGAGTACATTTGATAATAATGAAATTGAAAAAGTTCTTATTTACCCATTTTATCCACCATTAATTAATGATTCAAAATTAATAATCAAAAGGAAAAAATCAATATTTTTATATGTAAGTACATATAATATTCATAAAAATTATGAAAATTTACTAGATGGATTCAAGATTTTTTATGATAGATGTAATCAAGGAGAACTACATCTAACTTTAGATAAAAAAAGTGGTTTATTACTAGATAGAATCGATATGATGAAGTCAAAAGGTTACCCCATTTTGAATCATGGATTTGTTGAAAGAAAAGAATTAGCATTATTATATAAAGCTTCTGAATTTGTTGTGTATCCATCTTTTTCTGAAAGTTTTGGTTTAGGTATAATTGAAGGAATTGAAAATGGATGTAAAATAATTGGAGCTGATTTACCATATTTAAAAAGTGTATGTAATCCATCACTAACTTTTAACCCAAATTCTCCTTTCAGTATAGCTGATGCTTTTCAGAAGTCAGTAAAAACGGAAATAAAAAAAACTAAACAGTTAGTTTTTAATGAAATTAAACAGTTAATAAACTTACTAAAATAGTTTTACATGAAAATTAAAAACAAAATATTACTTATTACTGGAGGAACTGGCTCATTTGGAAATGCCGTGTTAAATCGTTTTCTAAGCACAGAACATTTTAGTGAGATTCGTATTTTTTCAAGAGATGAAAAAAAACAGGATGATATGCGAATTAGACTTAATAACTCAAAATTAAAATTTCACATAGGAGATGTAAGGGATTACGCGAGCATTGAAAAAGCTATGCGTGGAGTGGATTATGTTTTTCATGCCGCAGCTTTAAAACAAGTACCATCTTGCGAGTTCTTTCCTATCGAAGCAGCTAAAACTAATGTTTTTGGAACACAAAATGTAATAGATGCTGCAGATTTTAATAAGGTGAAGAAAGTAATCTGTTTGAGTACAGATAAGGCTGCTTACCCTATTAACGCAATGGGTATATCTAAAGCTTTGATGGAAAAAGTTGCTGTTGCGGCTGCTCGAAATTGTTCTGATACAACTGTATGCTTAACTCGTTATGGGAATGTTATGGCATCTCGTGGTTCTGTAATCCCTTTGTTTATAAATCAAATTAAAAACAAAGAAAGTATTACGATTACTGATCCGAAAATGACACGTTTTTTAATGTCGTTAGATGAAGCTGTAGACCTGGTATTGTTTGCATTCGAAAATGGTAGACCTGGAGATTTATTCATCAATAAGGCACCAGCTGGAACTATTGGTGATTTGGCACAAGCTTTAAAAGAAATGTTCAATACAGAAAATGAAGTGAAAATTATTGGTACGCGTCATGGAGAAAAGTTATACGAAACGCTGTGTACAAAAGAAGAAATGAATAAGGCAGAAGACATGGGTGAGTTTTATAGAATTCCTTCTGACAACAGAGACTTAAACTATTCTAGATATTTTTCTGAAGGTGAGGAAGATATCTCTGAGATAGAAGATTATAATTCTCATAATACTACGCGTCTTAATGTTACGGATATCAAGAACTTGTTGAGTCAGTTGCCTCTAATTAAAAATAAAATTTAGTATGAAAATAGCTACGATTGTTGGTACCAGGCCAGAGTTAATAAAACTATCCGCTGTAATTAAAAAAATGGATACTGTTTGTGAACACTTATTGATTCACACGGGGCAGAATTTTGATTTTGAATTAAATGAAATTTTCTTTAAAGATTTAGAAATACGCAAGCCTGATGTTTTTCTTGAAGCCGCTGGTGATAATTTTGCATACACAATTTCACAAATTATTTCTAAATCATATGATGTATTGGTTAAAGAGAAACCTGATGCAATTCTTTTATATGGAGATACGAATAGTTGTTTAAGTGTTATAGTTGCTAAAAAACTTAAAATACCTGTCTTTCACATGGAGGCAGGGAATCGTTGTTTCGATGAAAGAGTTCCTGAGGAGTTAAATAGGAAAATTGTAGATCATCTAAGTGATATTAATATGCCAATTTCTGATCATGCAAGAAAATACATGGAAAGAGAAGGGATTTCTCCTGAGACTATTATTAAGATTGGATCTTCAATGCCAGAGGTATTAAATAATCAAAAAAACAAAATAAATTCATCTAATATACTTTCAAAACTTAATTTAAAAGAAAAAGAGTTCATTGTTGTTAGTCTTCATAGAGAAGAAAACGTGGATAGTTCAAAAAACCTTGCAAATATTGTAAATTCTATCAATGAAATAGTCAAGGTGTATAAAAAGAAAATTATATTTTCAATACATCCAAGAACAAAAAATAAATTGGTTTCATTTGGTTTAGATGATAAACTTTCAAATGAAGTAATTCAGTCAAAACCTCTTGGATTTAATGATTACATAAAGCTACAACAAACCTCTTTTTGTGTTATTTCAGATAGTGGTACTATTTCAGAAGAAAGTTCTATCTTAAAATTTCCAGCGATCACCATAAGACAGTCACACGAAAGACCCGAAGCGATGGATGAAGGGACTGTTATTATGACTGGTTTTGTAACAAAAAATATTATTGATTCTATAAAAATTGTAACTGATTCCGGGGGAGGGAAGATTATGACTGCTATGGATTATACACCTGAAAATGTTTCGGAAAAAGTGGTAAGAATAATATTTTCTTATGTTGATTATATAAATAGAAATGTATGGAAAAAGTTTTAGTACTAGGGA
>Ga0307488_10001992_pt1 | contig 17239 bp, 8 predicted proteins | sample SB02metaG_FD_202248 | JGI IMG/M metagenome (GOLD analysis project Ga0307488, IMG submission 202248) | Sea-ice brine microbial communities from Beaufort Sea near Barrow, Alaska, United States - SB 0.2 | ecosystem: Environmental > Aquatic > Marine > Coastal | place: USA: Alaska | collected 2017-05-06 | reverse complement strand
GAGGCTGTAATTAATTTAATATATTTTGGCTGTTGGCTAATCTATGATCATCACCGACGAGGAGCCAAATCACAGTTACCCCTTATGTTAAGTGTTAACGACAGTCCGCTATTAATCTTCTTCATAGGTTTATTCGAAAACCCGCTATGACCGCTTATGTCACAAACTTCCCAGTCAAGCCTCAGTTAGTGATCTTACAAGATTTAACAAGACATATATGGACGCTCCCGGTATGTCAACGTATTACCTATCCCTTCGTGCTAATTTTCAGCATGAATACGTTCTTAATCTTCTTTTACCGCTAGTCTGTTGTGCTGAAGGCAGTCTAAAAATGGCTTAGTTCTGACATATATTCAGGCTCTTAATTGAAATGGTTTTATCATTTCAGGCCTCTGATGAACTCCGAACCACATCGCCTTTAAAATACAACCACACGGATTAAAAATCCTTGTCTTACTCTGGCTTTGATGAGGTAGGGGTGACCGTTTTCTTCATCATGCTTTGACTAAGCGGGTTGGGTAAAAAGTGTTATCCCGAGTCTTGCCTTCCACAACACCCACACAGGCTTGATGCCTTTGTCTCGGACGGAATTGAGCAAAACCGGGATAACGTAAACTGTTTCATATTATGCGCTCATGCTGACTGGTGTGGCGCGATAGTATTCTTGGCGCGTGAGCAGTATCCAGATTAAACGCGCCAAGCGATGCGCTACGGCGACTGCCACTTTATTGAACGGTTTGGTGAGGCGAAGCTTGGTTGCCCATAAAGCTAATGGGTCTGTGCTTTTTGCTGCTCGGCAGACAAAGGCTCTGGCTCCGTGTATCAGCTGCTTGCGTAAGTACCGGTCACCGCGTTTAGTTATGCCGCCCATTTTACTTATGTTACAACCTGCGGGGTCAGGTTCGCTGAAACGTATCATTTGTACTAAATATACCGTTCAACCCGTTAAGTTATTTAGTCCGCTTTGGGCGTTTAGCCGAAGTAACAATCAAAGGTGCCCAATGACCGCTTTTGGCACAAAGTTCTCCTTCAGGTTTAACACTCGACTGTCCGGTATTAGGCTCACAGTAGCCTGTCAGATAACTCCTGCTCAACGACTGCAAAATGGCACAAACTGCTAATTGACGTCCCTCACCGCACACGGGATTGGCTTCAATCTCTGGAATGAGCGATCTGCCGCCGTTCGCTGATTTTGAATTATTCGACTGTTTCAGGTCCTAAGTAAATATTTCATCGGCTTTGACTTATGGGTGACCCCGCAGGCTCAATCGAACACGACAACCTAGCCATCTTGATCATGTAACGCCAGATGAAAATGAAATAATATATTCAAAGGCCAACTGAGTATCTACAGGATAGGCGGAAGATCTTAATTTAGTTTCAACGCTGCAATGCATCCTTTAAGTAATTAACGTGCCCAACTGGTTAATTAATGAACAATAAACTATGTTCATTTGGACAATCTGGATTCTCCAGAAAAAAGGAAGGAATCATGAAAACTCTAAAACGATTAATAAACTACACCTGTTTTTCGGTTCTAAGCGCATCCGCCACTATGGCGATCGCTGCATCTGCACCCGAAACAGACGGGCCTAATGAAATCAATGACGGATCTGTACTGTCAATCGATCACCACCGAACGGATCCAAATGCAGCTATGCTTAAACATGATGCCGCTACGGCGGGTATCGTGAGCAGTGCACCTTTAGCCAAAGTTACTAAAAATCTAGCGCCAGCGGGTCATGGTGAACGACTTGTAGCTAACGCGACGACCGACGTGTGGGCGCTGGGCAATTATGCATATACTGGTACCTTTAATGTACCCTGCGGTGGTGATGATGACGCCGGCATTTTTATCTGGGATGTACATAACAAAAATAACGTTAACATGGCTGGAATTATCACCTCGCCTGTCGGTAGCCGAACCAACGACGTTCGTGTTGCCACGATGAACTCGGGTGATGTATTAGTGCATTCGAACGAGTCCTGTGGCGGTGGTCCAGGCGGATATGAGATCTATAATGTTGACGATCCAACCAGCCCTGTTCACCTAGCATCGGTGCGCATCAATGATCCAAATCCAGTGCAGATTTTCGGTACTTTGGAAGATGTAGGTGTCCACAATTTATGGCTATTCTCTCAGGGTGAATATGATTATGTGGGAGTTACAGCCGAGACGGCCTATGGCAACTTCCATATTTATGACATCACCGATCCGAGTAACCCTGCACTGGTATCTTTTTGGGGGGCAGAAGAATCATTCGACCCGGGTGTTGTTGCAAGCGGGGATATTAATCGGAACCTGAATGCGGCAATCTGGCTCACCAGCGGTTTTGGTGCGTCAGCTAATCGTTTTTTACATGATGTCACGATTACCTCGGATGGCACCCGCGCTTTCCTTGCCAATTGGGACGCAGGTCTTGTGCAACTTGATATATCTGATCCTGCCAATCCGAGCTTGATTTCGATAGCAATTGACCCCGCCAACGGCTCGCTAGACGGCGAAGTAAACAGCCATTCGGTCTGGCCCAGTGCAGACGGTAGCATTGTAGTCGAAGGCGAAGAAGATTTTGCGGCTTGGGAGGGTGCATTGGCGCCAACTAATTTAACCCTGAACGGCAGTACACCGGGTGATGCGACCATTCCGGCGACAGCAGTGTCGACCGATGTTGGTGACGATTTTGAAGCCAGCCAAACTGGAAACAGTGGCTCGACTGATGGCGACTCCGTGGTGGTAGATTCAGGTCCACTGGCTGGAAATACCTATGTTGCACAGGCATTAGGGACTGCTGTCGGAGCGCCAACTTATGCTGATACCGGCCCTATTATTGGTAATCTAGTTTGGATAGGTCGGGCTTGTGCTGGCGACCCTGTGCTCAATGCCGTCAGCAGCGGTGATATCGCGGTGGTGCGTCGTGGTGCTTGTCAGTTTGAAGAAAAGGCCAACACAGCTGCTGCTCTTGGTGCTGCTACGGTCGTCATTGCGAATAATCAGACAAGTACGCCGTGGGGTGGGATACGGATTTGGGATTATTCCGATCCTGCCAATCCGGTACTGGCTTCAACTTTCAATACTGAATGTTCTGCTTCTTTAGCGCCAAGTGAAAATTGTGATGCTCGGGGCACCTACACTAGCCATAACGTTTATGTTGAAAGCAAGGGCAACAAGGTAACAGCCTATATTTCATGGTATTCAGATGGCGTAGTCGCATTAGATGTCAGCGACCCGTACCATCCAGTCGAAACCGCTCGATACCATCGTGCGGGCACTGATTTCGAGCAAGATAACGGCGGAATTCAGAATATCTGGGGTATTTACAAGCAGCCAAACTCTCCGTGGATATACGCCTCGGATCGTAATGGTGGGTTGTATATACTTAAGGAATATGGCGCTGGATCTGCCAAAAAAGGCAAGAAATAGTCCAAAATATAGGATTTAATAAGGCGGTGTATTCACACCGCCTTTTCTTTACAACTACCGTAGAAAATCCCAAATATACACAACGCTAGCTGTATCGTCATTTCATGAAAAATGACGTTTTATTTTACCTATACCCAAGCGTCATGCTGAACAGTAATACAAAAGAAAAAGGTAAGTGTGAAGTTAGGGTAAAAATCAATACCAATACAACTAATCCTGCTTAAATTGATTAACTCTAAGACGCAAACTTAGCACACAAAACAGGTTTTTAGTGTCATACGAGCAGGTTCAGAGCCGTTGATATTTGAATGATTTGTACCAGATATATTAATCCCTGAGCGGCTGGTTTTGGCACAAAATGCTCATTTGATATTTTCATGCTCGTATGACCGCAATGGCCGTAAACTTACCCTTGAAGATGATGTTCGGCTATGTCTATAAATTGCTCATTGGAGCCATCCAAAGTTGCCAACTTTATTGTTCACCGACAACTTGTTCTTTATTGTTTTCTATACGCGTTCGCATATATAAATAAGTGTTTTTAGCTTCAAACGCATTATTTATGCGTTCGCATATATTTGTGTTATTTCTACTATAAATAAGCTACAATTACCGCGAACGCATATACTATGAGGTCAGAATGCAGGTTACAATTACTGATACTAAGCAAATAGGGCAGATTGCCAAGCTAGTGAGGAAGCATCAAGGGCTTGACCAAGCCACTTCAGCTTCATTAAGTGGGAATGGCACCACGTTCACCAGTGAATTTGAAAACGGAAAACCAACCGTTGAGATAGGGCGTGTATTGAATGTCCTCGATGCTCTTGGGATCACTGTGACACTTGATATTCCTATGCAAACAGAAATGTTAACGGCAATGGAAAGAAACCTAATTGAACTCATTATCACAGGATAAGCTGTAATGCGTCGTATTTTGAATGTGTTTATCGACAAAACCCTAGTTGGCGAGTTATCAGAAGATAATAACATCTGGTCCTTTGAGTATGAGCCTAATTGGTTAGCTGCACCAGAAAGCTTTCCGATATCTCCGAGTATTCCCTTAATAGGAGATAAGCAAACAGACGGCTCATCTACTCGCCCCATTCAATGGTTCTTTGACAACCTATTGCCAGAGGAAAAAGCACGAGAGTTACTTGCCAAAGATATCAAGGAGCCTGTAGAGGACGTGTTTGCATTATTAACGAAAGCTGGTGCTGAATCTGCTGGGGCAATCACATTACTGCCACCAGACACCCCTATTCCAGAAGGTGATATACACTCACTGACCAAAGAAGAAATGAACAAACGTATTGAATCGCTACCGAAGACATCATTAAATCGTAGTGAGCGGAAACGTATGTCATTAGCCGGTGCGCAACACAAGATGTTAGTCGTGTTACATGAGGGAAAATTATATGAGCCAAGTGGCAACATGCCTTCAACTCACATCCTAAAACCATGTCATTCAGATCCAGATGTGTATTACCAAACACCCATCAACGAGTGGTTTGTGATGAAACTTGCTGATAAATGTGGACTCAATGTGCCGCCTGTCGATATCGTTTATTTTCCAGAGCCTGCTTATATAATTAAGCGATTTGACAGAAAAGGACATCACCCACACCAGCAAAGGTTGCATATGTTGGATGGCTGTCAGCTTTTGAATTACCCGCACTTGACAAAATACCGCAATAACAATGTCGCAAGTTTAGTGAATATCGTGGATAAAACGCGTACAAAAGCTAAAACACTATTAGAAATATTTCGCTGGGCTTGTTTCAATGCCATGGTGGGCAATGGTGATGCACATTTAAAGAACCTGTCATTTTTTATTAGCAAAAACTACATAACCATGACCCCACATTATGATCTGCTTAGTACAGCAATATATGAAGGTATAGGGAAGCATCTCGATCATGAGCTGGCTCAGGAAATGGGCGGCGTGAAAATTTTAGCTGATTTGAAACGGGACCATGTATTGGCCTTTGGCATTGAATTGGGATTGCGCGATAAATTGGCCGCATCAACGTTAGATGATGTGATTAAAAAAATTGTGCCTTCCTCGACATCCATGCTGATGATAGCTGAAAAAGAGCGAGTTTTAGGTGAGGTTAGAACCATAAGAGAAATACATTACAACTGTATAATGGAAATGTCAGGCAGACTCGCCTGACACAATCCCTTGAGATGTTAATATGCAGAATCCTCCCACCGTCTGTTGATCGCTCTTTGCAGCCGTTCACAGTAAAACGGTGGTAGAGTCAATCGAGTGTAAAGCGGGTCAACAAAAAAGATCCTTCGAAGGCCGGCAATACTGAGATAGCGGCCGGTCAGGGCTTTTTACGTAATCGTAGTTTTGTGCCAAATATAGTCGTAGCGGTGGTTCGAAAAAATGGGTTTTGATAGTAGTGTGAGCCAACAAAACGGACATTCGGAGGATGTAAGGTTAAGGTTATAGCGAGCGTCGAATATCCATTGGTGATCCAAAAGATACTCAGTCACCTGAATACAAAAAATGACGAAGTCGACGAATTATTGTCCCCACAAAGTAAAGCACCGCCTCAGATAAGTCTGTTTGAATAAAAGCAGTTCATCGTCATAAACAGAAAGCAATATTCAAAACAGTGGGAGGCCCTTGTTTTGAATATTGAATTGCGTGTAAACTATTGATTAATAGACGAAAAACATCCGACCTCAATCCCTTAAGAATATAAAGTAGATGTCAATATGGAAAATATCAGGCAACATGTATTATTAATTTGATGAATAATGACGTTTTATTCTACCTATACATTTCCGTAATCTTATTAACGTCGGGAGAAAGATCATGAGTATGAACGTTACGCAGAAGTTGATCCAGTCGCATTTGTTGCACGGCGACATGACACCCGGCGAGGAGATCGGAATCCGCATTGACCAGACACTCACTCAAGACGCCACCGGCACGCTGGTGATGCTGGAACTAGAGGCGATGGGCCTGGACCGGGTGAAGACTGAGGTGAGCGTCCAGTACGTTGACCACAACATCATTCAGGAAGACTTCAAAAACCCCGACGATCATCTTTTTCTGCGCAGCGCCTGCCAGCGCTTTGGCGTGTGGTACTCGCGACCTGGAAACGGGGTGAGTCATCCGTGCCACCAGGAAAATTTCGGCAAACCGGGCAAGACGCTGCTCGGCTCTGACAGCCACACACCGGCCGGCGGCGCAATTGGCATGCTGGCCATCGGCGCTGGTGGGCTGGAAGTGGCGCTGGCAATGGCGGGCGAACCGTTCTTCACACGTATGCCGCTGATCTGGGGCGTGAAGCTCACAGGCAGTTTGCCGGACTGGGTGAGCGCCAAGGACGTAATCTTGGAGATGTTGCGCCGCCACGGTGTCGACGGCGGTGTGGGCCGGATCGTCGAGTACTACGGGCCGGGGCTGGCCACACTGAGCGCGATGGATAGGCACGTGATCGCCAACATGGGCGCTGAGCTTGGCGCGACCAGCACCGTTTTCCCTTCTGATCTGGAGGTACGCCGTTTCTTGCGTGCCTGGCAGCGGGAAGAGGACTGGGTCGAGCTTGCCGCGGATACGGACGCAACCTACGATGTGAACGAAGAGATTGATTTGTCCAGCCTGGTGCCGCTGATCGCCATGCCGTCCAGCCCTGGGAACGTGCGCCCGGTCAGCGAGGTCGCCGGCGAGCGGATCTACCAGACCTACATCGGCTCGTCGGCCAATCCCGGCTACCGTGACTTCGCCGTTTCCGCGCTGATGGTGCAGGATCGCAAAGTCAACGACCGCGTGTCGTTCGACATCAACCCCACGTCCCGAGCCCAGCTCGAAACCTTGGTGCGCGACGGGCATGTAGCCCACTTGTTGCACGCTGGCGCGCGGCTGCACCAAGCTGGCTGCAACGGCTGCATCGGCATGGGTCAAGCGCCAGCTACAAACGAGATTTCTCTGCGTACGGTGCCGCGCAACTTTCCTGGCCGTTCAGGCACCCGCGAGGACAAGGTGTGTCTGGTCAGTCCGGAGACCGCCACGGCGTCCGCGCTCACCGGCGTGATCACCGACCCGCGCACACTGGACATCCCCTATCCACGCATCGCGGACCCAGACCACCCGATTATCAACCGCTCGATGTTCATGCCGCCGTTATCGCTTGAGGAGGCGCTGCACGTGGACCTTGTGAAGGGCCCGAACATTGCTTCGCTGCCGAAATTCGCGCCGCTGCCTGATGAGATCGAAGTGCCGGTTCTGCTCAAAGCGGCGGACGATGTTTCCACCGATGAGATCATGCCACCCGGCTTGCGGGTGCTGCCGTTTCGCAGCAACATTCCTAAAATCGCTGAGTTCTCGTTCGACCGACTCGATCCCACCTACGCCGCGCGAGCCAAGCAGGTGACCGGCCACGTGGTGGTGGGTGGCAGCAATTATGGGCAAGGATCAAGCAGAGAGCACGCAGCACTAGGCCCTCAGTATCTTGGGCTGCGCGCGGTTCTAGCCAAGGGTTTTGCACGGATCCACGCGCAGAACCTGATCAACTTCGGCGTGTTGCCACTGACCTTCGTTGATCCTGCGGACTACGACGGCATTGAGGCCGGCGACGTGCTGCGCCTGGCCAATCTACGCCCCGTGCTGACAGAGGGCGGCGAACTGGTGGTCGAAAACGTCACGCGCCAGTACAAATTTCAGATGCGTCACACCATGTCGCCGCGACAAGTGCGGTTCTTGCTTCGCGGGGGGTTGATCAGCTGGATGAAAGAGCGCCTCTCCGCTTTACCCTAGTATCGGAGCGCATGATGGGGTATGCAGCGCAGTGCACAAGTTCGGTATTGCCGACATTGAGCAGCTCGCGCTGCGCCTTGTCGGCGACGGCAGCCACCTGTTTGACGATTTGTGGTCACGGGAGACGGGAGCGCTCAACGCTTACTCCGACTATTAGCGGCAACAGCACCAAATCTACTTTTTTTAGTCTTTCGTAGAGCTCTGGGGGCACATTTGGCTGCGATTCGGATTGACGAAGGCCGGGCAGGCCAGCGGGAAAAAGCCTTCCAGCCATTTCAACTCTCGCAACGTTATGTAGAAGTCCAGTAAGGAAGACCTGTATTACTTTAAAATCTGTTGACGTTTCATTACGTCGGTAACCATAAAAACTCACAAGCCATGCCGCCGCAAACTGGGGAAAAACGTAGGCAGCTCATCCATCCATCAATCAATATATTTCAATGATGATTGGTTGTAAACAGATCCCCCACGCGCTGATAGATAAGTCTGTTAACCAAAAATTAAACTGACAACAAACAACACGTTTTTCCTAAATGGTAAATTAGTAGTGTGTCTGCTTCTGTCACTCTAGGAACATGGGCTGAGAGGATTTATTTATGGGTTATACGAGGACCATTGACACGTCAAATGCCGCACCAGAATACAAATCAAATACGATAGGAATACCAATCTGGTCAAGTGTGCATGAGGAGGATTTTACACCTGAAATGGAGAGGGAATTAAGGTTATTAATCGCTTTTGAGGCTAAATTACAGGGGAATAATGACAGCGCCCAGGGTCGTGTAGGTGAGAACGAGATATTTTTCCACAATGAATTTTTATCTGGTGGGCTCCAGAAACTTTGGAAAATAAAGTATCAAGAAGGGAACAATGGGCACCAGAATATGCAGAGCAAATTAATGATAAGTAGACTCTAATCTATTAGATTTCATGGTATCTACGATTCCATTAATCGGGCCGGTTTTAGCAGAAACCGAACATTGGGTTTCGTTCGATAACGACCGCTTCGAGCGATCAACGGACGTTGAGCAAAGCTTTGGCCCCACAAAGTAGAGCGTCGCCTCAGATAAGTCTGTTTGAATAAAAAGCAGTGCATCATCATAAACAAAAGCAATGTTCAAAACTGGTTTGCACAACAGTGGGAGACGCTTGTTTTGAATTATGTGAAAACAGTTGAGTAATAAATGAAAAATAGCTTACTTTCACTCCCTCAAGGATATAAAAGAGAGGTCAATATGGAAACATGAGGGATCACGTATTTTCAGATTATGAAAAATGATGTTTTGTTCTACCTATCCTCAAAAATCTTACATTTTTGGACTTGTTAAATCCTAAATCAACACCACAATATTGCGATATTAGCTTTTGAGTATGGATTGTGTTTAGGATAGCGATTTTCTTATTGACCAACTTGGCCATCATGTTTCTGCTTGGCCTGACCTTCAGCTTGCTTGGATTCGAAGGCTTGCTGGCACAAAACGGAGTGGATTTAAATCTCAATGCACTGCTGGCCTATTCGGCCGTCATTGGCTTTTCCGGCTCAATCATTTCATTGTTACTTTCCAAATTTATGGCTAAGCGCAGCATGGGGGTGCATGTCATCAGCCAGCCCAGTAATTCCAAAGAAAAATGGCTTATCAGCACTGTGCAGCGGCAAGCAAGACAAAGGGAAATAGGTATGCCTGAGGTAGGGATTTTTAATCATCCTTCGCCGAATGCTTTCGCCACCGGTTGGAACAAAAATAATGCCCTTGTGGCGGTAAGTACTGGCTTGCTTGAACAGATGACTCAGGATGAGGTTGAAGCCGTGCTGGCCCATGAAATCAGTCATATTTCCAACGGCGACATGATCACTTTGACCCTCGTACAGGGGGTGGTCAACACCTTTGTGGTATTTATCTCTCGGGTGATTGGCCATGTGGTGGATCGCGTGGTGTTTAAGGTTGAACGAGGCCATGGCCCGGCTTTTTGGATAGTGTCACTCCTGGCGCAGTTTTTACTGGGCATTTTGGCCATGAGTATCGTCATGTGGTTCTCCCGCTATCGGGAATTTCGTGCTGATGCCGGTGGCGCGCAATTGGCCGGAAAATATAAGATGATTGCCGCATTGAAGCGTCTGCAAAGTTTTCAGGGAACGGTTGATATGCCGGATGAAATGGCTGCCATGGCCATCAGTGCGGGCAAGGTCAGTGCCCTTTTTTCCAGTCACCCTCCTTTGGAGAAACGCATCAAGGCACTGAGTGATAAGGACTATTAAGGCAAAATGACCTTAGCCGTGGATTAAAAAATGCACCACAATACTGGCGACGTCATCCACAGCAATGACTGGGTTCCATTTTAAATGGGTAAAGAAGCTACATTTACCTTTTGCCTGGCCCATTAGGGCCACGCCCGCAGCCGAACTAATAGACAGCCAACTTCTAGTATTACTTCAACTGGAAGTGGGCGGTATGGGTAGAGCCATCAATCAACTTAATACTCAGCTGACGACAGCTATCTTTCCAAGCTTTTTCCGTTTTCCATACATACTTGTATTGCCCGGAACCCTTTTCATTAGACAGGCTGCTGCTGCCTGCTGTAGCAGTTTCCCCACTTTCACCCAATAATGAACCAGAGTCACAATCAATTTGCTGGGAGATAGGATAACCGCTAGCAAGGATATCTAGGCCGTAATGACTGTTCAGACTGAATTTCACTGGGACACTGCGACCCGCCTTAATCCGATTTATTGCTGGCATATTATCAATCGGCCTAAAGAATCCAGTGAAGCCATAATTCAGTAGTTCAAGACCAACCATGACTGGATCGTGATCCGATGAGCGATAAGCATCCGGGGCATAAATGGCATCCTGAGCATCCTTTTTAAAATTCGTATCGTAGTCAATCAAGTCCGGTTCATCTGCATTGATATGCCATTCGGTAATACCCGTAACTTGTGAGAGAAGCGAAGGGTTTGCCAACGCATAATCCAGATAACCAATTTGTCCATCAAATACATAGGAGTAGGCTGCCTCACCGTTAAAGCTGGCTGCTAGATCTGTGTAACCCCCATCGATTAGTACATCGATTGGCTCTTCTTTATCATAGGAGTTTAAGTCTCCAATGATGAGTACGTCCGAATCGTTGCTATCAGTAGGATCACTGGCGAGCCAGTCCACTAATGCAGCAGCAGCAGATGCCCGAGTCAGGTTGCAATTTCCTGCACCGTCTCCCATATCAGGGTCGCCAAGTGCATTGCAATTGCTGCCCTTCGACTTCAGGTGATTGACCGCAACCGTCAAGATAGCTCCTGTAGAGGTAGCGACAAAAGTTTGCGCCAGGGCGGGGCGGTTTTTTGTGTCGTCGAAACGAGGGTCGACGCTTGCGTCCAATATGGCACTACTGCCATGAGGAGCGACCTTCGTTTGATTGAAGATGAAGCCTACGGCAATCTGGTCAGTACCAATTTTTGCTATGCCGGGATCTACAAATGAATAGGTACCAGGCAAAGTGGCATCATTTAGACCATTGACTAGGTCTTGTATGGCACTTAGGCTGCCATACCCATCGTTTTCGATTTCCATCACACCAAACACGTCTGCATCAATGGTTACCATAGCGGCAACAATCTTATCCCGTTGACGGGTGAACTCATCAAGGTTATCTGCCCCACGCGAAGTGGGGAAACCACCCCCAAAGCCATCACCATTGAAGTAGTTGAGCACGTTAAAAGAGGCTACCTTGAAGTTGCCGCCAGTCAATTCAGGTTCAGCAGAACGCAGGTTCACGGCAACGTGATCAGCGCCTTGGGTTGGTTGAATACGATATGTCCCAAACGAATAATCCAGCACACCTGTGACATTCGCAACCGTATCACCACCACGAAACAGGTTCGTCAGGTTGAAGTCACCACCATTTGGATGAATGGCTGGATCCGAGTTCTGACCCGATCGCCCATCGTCTAGGGTTATCTTATCCAATAGGAAGTTTGCAGCAGCGGCAATGGCATCAGGGCCGGGCTCAAATTCCGCGGTCGGGGTGAGGTGTCTTTCGGATGTGAGTACAATCTCGTTAAAACGGTCAAAATTGAAATACTCAGCAATGACGAGCGCCTGAGGGAAAGTCACCGCCATACCCTCGTAAGCCTCAAAATCTTCTACGTTCGAAACAGGCAACGACAACACAGTGGTAGTTGGTAAAGCAACACCGGTGCCACACACTGAGAAGCCGGTGATATTATTTAACTGAGTCAATTCAAAGAATTCAGTCACTGAACCTCGAATACGCACTAAATCACCTATCGCAGGTGTATTCGCTGTATCAAAAATACGCAGCCCTTCTGAAGTGGACGGGTCAGCATCGGTATCAGCATCTTCTTCCTGTACAAAATAGCCTCCGATATAGCCGTTCCCCTGAAAAACTGCGGTGACAACAGCTTCGACTTCGCGAATACTATCGACATATGGGCTGACTAACCCACTTCCCTGTATGTCATGGATTGGTGTAGCAACATCTGCGCATACACCGACAGGGTCGGCAATGATAGTTTGGGAAATATTGGCTGCCCCTGGCGTATTCTCAGCCTCACCAATTACAAGTGTCCCTGAGTTCCCCGGGATCCCAAATAGGTGAAAATCATTACGTACCCAATCGGTAATGGTATCCGTGTCTGTGCCGTTGGGAATTCGCGATGCTCCGCCTGGGGCAAAACCGGAGATACCATCGTAGTTAGGGCCAAGTACAACGCTAGAGTATGACAGATCACTTAGACCGCCATCGTAAACTGCCACATCGTCAACGATCCTTGTCCAAGGTGCAGAACCATCGATTATCCCGTCGTCATTGCTATCTATATCGTAACCGACGCTGCCAGTGAAGCCTTCGACCAACAGCAGAGTGATCGACCCGTTCTCTATATTTAGAGTGCCGAAATTAGTTGTCCAAAATCCTCCACCGTCAGTGTTACCTAAGACAAATATTCGGTCAATACTTCCCGGACTGTTGCTGTCTCCTTCTATCTCCAGGATTGTGAATGCTGAGTAATCGGTGCCAGGACTCCCGAACACTTCGATATATTCAACATCTGGCCCCGTCGTGCTTGCTGAAAACTCATTTATAATGGGGTCAATTGGTCCTCCAGCACAGTTCACAGTGTGTGAGCCCAGACCGTCAAAGTCATTCTGAACAAAGATGTCCCATTCATTAGCAAAGAGATACGCGCGCGCAGAATGCTTTTGTCGTTCAATAAACCCTTGCGGATAAAACACCGCTTTACTAAGCAACCTCTCTAGGGAAAATGCACCACGTAATGATTGGGCTTTTAGGGATGCAAAACCCAAACTCTGAAGCATGTTATCCATGGCATTTAATACGCTTTCATCATCAAACCAAGAAAGCGACATACTCATCTCATCAAGCACATGGTGCCCTTGATTGTTATGCCCCATTAACTGCTGTCGATACTTTATTAAAGGTTGCGGCATATGGCTACAAGTAAGGTGACGAGTAAAGTTACCAGGAAGAGCGAAGTCATCGCCTAAAAATGCGTTAATTGATGCAGAGGATATATTCTGCCATCGCCCATCGACGATAAGCCCTAAAAGTGGCAAACCTGTTTGACTATGAGGTTGGTCATAAGGACCAGAACGGCTTGGTTGATATAAAGAAAGTAGTAATGTAGCCAGTTGCGGATAATCCTCCTTCAGGGCATGGGCGGTAACACGCAATTGGAGCCGACATTCGTGTAATAATGATGCGACCAATGGTGGCAATGGCAGCAGTCTTGTTGGGTTGTCACCTATGTGATATTTGTCACACACAAGAAAGTACCCCCCCGACTCACTGACCGTTGCATAGTCAAAAAAATAACCTGCTTGTTCGCGAAGCGCACCAGATAGGGCAAAAGCCAATGAAACGATGCAGGCAAAATCATTATGCCGTTGAATAACTTGCTCGATATTTTCGTTAGGTGTATCAAGCAGTGTTTCAAGCTTATCAACTTTGCTTTTTACACGAGCTGTAAACTTATCTACATTCACAGGCATGCGGCTTCCGATAAAAACATCTCGGCATAACGCAACACTGGCATTATCAAACCCCAGCTTACGTAATGCTTGGTCGTAATGTTCCTGAAGCTTTTTTTCAGATAAGCTCAAGTAGTAGAGCGTAATAGGATTACTAAATTCTGAGGTGGCAAACAATAATGAGGCAGACGAAGCATCGACAGACTGGGCGATTTCTGCGTAAAGCGTATAACGCATTGCTTTTTGTGTCAGCTGCCTAGAGCCATAGTTGAATGACAATTTCAGTTTATTCATATAAGCATTGATAGAGTCCGATAAGTCAGGCCGATCAAGACCCAACAAAACATAAAGCGGCACCCCCTCACTGATTATTTCAGCGCTAATATTAAGTTTTGCTGCTTGGCGCTTAAGCGCATCGATAATGCCCCAAGGGAGATGCAATTGCAGAAAGTCATCATGCGGTGCCAACCAAGATAATTGTTCTTGATCTGGATTAAAACTTTTTTCAAATTCTAATGAGTGTCGTCGCCATACCCCGGTTTTAAGACAAATTGAATTGATGTATTCGTCGTTAAAGGTTGTTGTCACCACAAATGATGTGAGTCTTGTAAGCGTCGAGGCTGTCAAAATAGCCAACAGAACAGTCAAAGTCTCCCTAGAAAAATCGTCACCTGACAAATCTTCTAATAGTTGAGCAACCAAAATACGTTTCTCGCGGCTCTTTAATGCGTAATTAAGCCCCGGTAACTGAAGGGGGTACTCGGGCTTTCTCTTGAAGTTTCGAAAACTAGGCTTAAGTGTTTCTCGAGAATCAAGCGATGAAGCAACACATTTCAGTTGAAGTTTTGTCTTTGTCTTTGTTTCTTTTACTTCACCATCAGCAGTATTTATCTCACTATCTGATTGCGCCTTAATACCAGCTAGGAGCCTTTCACTTTTTTTCGGAAGATATTCAGCGTCATCATTTGATGGTGATGTATTTATGTCATTACTATTTGAATGTTGAGACTCATCATCATTATCTGGTCGTCCAATAACGGGAGCAATAGGCTTAGGCTCAGATTTAATAGCAAGAACGATATTCTTTTCGAAAGCTCTATAAATATTTTGGGAAAAGAAAACTCTATCAATGTCTGGTATAAAGTACGGCGTAGAAAAATCAACCACTTCATCTAGGGTACGCAGAGAACCGTTAAATTGACCTTTGGCAAGGTCAATTTCGACGTTTTTAATAAATTTGATAAGCCCCTTTATTCGCGACTCTATTGCTTTAAACGTCCCCTGCTTTTTTTGAATGTTTCTAAAGTGATGTCTAATCACGAAAAAAGACAATAGGTGAATTAAGGAACTGACTTTATTTGCTTCACTTGACAGCTCAGTGCTCGGAGTGTTGAAAATATTTCTTAATAAAGTCGCAGGAGTTTCAACACTGACTTTGATTTTAGGGGTAGCATATATGTGCTGCTCAGCAGCAACACTTGAAAATGCTTCTCGCCACAGTGAGCACAATTGCGTAAAAGGAATTTGTGGGGCTTTAACATTAATGTATTCCAAAAATGAATGATTCAAAACGGCCGAACTGTCCAACCAATAATGCAAAGTTGAAACAAATGTTTCTGGGGGAACAACACGAAAAAATGCGGCATCCATTTCGTCAAAGCAAATAGCCTCAACGATCAATTGTTTATCATCAGAACAATTGCTGAAAAGCGACATCAGTGCAATGTGCTGTTTATTTTCAATCACACCTGTCATGTCTACCCCGTCAGTTTCCTTTCTGACTCAAGCTTAATTCAATCAAAGGCGGGTTAACAATATTTTCAGATATGTTTTTTAAAAAATCAGACGCGACAATTGTGCTATTATTTATTTATTACATAAACATAAATTATTATTTAACAATTACAATAACTTAAATTTTACTGGCAAAACAGAATTGACGAATTGTGATTTAAGATTATTTAAAATTATAACTAATATCGGACTCTTACAAGGCGAGCCCAGTAGCGACCACCACATTAGAAAGCCCGCATCGGTTTACTGCTGCGGGCTTTTTTTTATGTTTGAAAATTTTAAGCGAGTCATAAACACGTCCCTGATGATCATCTCCCAAATCCGCCTTCCTTGGCGGATTGTTCAGGCTGGCGGAGCCGTGCTCCTAAAGGATCAGCCTTCACCCAACACATTTTATCTTCTTGTTTTATACACACTTTGCCCGTTTATTTCCAAATGCTATTCGTGCGGATTCGGGTTAGGTGTCAAAATGTGTGGCGTATCTGTGCCAAATCTGTGCCTAAAATGTGGCAAATCCGACAGTCATAATTTTTCAGACCACAGGATTAAAAGACTTGAGTCTTATTTAATTTGCACCCTATATTACGCTCGACATTACTAAAATTAGGCTTGTTAAGCAGTCGTAATGAGATTTGATGACGCTATGCAATACGTGACTAATAAACCGAATTTAATCCCAAGTCACTAGTCGTTCTCAATTCTTATCGAATACAAAGAGGTCTTTTTCCTTAAAAGGGTACTTGTTAGTCCCGTAGAAGCATACGTTTCATATATTAAGGATAAAATAATGTTTGGCCACACTGAATTCATTTAATCGCAATAGGCAAGCGTTGTGAGTTTCAGCTGTTGCTATGAGATTTAAAGTAGGGAACTAAAACTTAATCTCGTCTTCAACATCATGTGATTATGAAACGCTTTCAAAAATCACCCTATTTCATTTTTCTAAGCAATCCAAGACAATAATTCTCACCATCCTCTTTCAACAGTAATTCAATTGATTTTACCCCCTCAAGCGCTGGAATAGCAGTATTCATCCATTTAGCAATATCCTGCTCGTTTGAGCCGAACATATTCCACCAAGTAGTCAGTTCGGATGGCGGAAAAAGATAATTTAATGTTGTTCTTGTATCTTAACCCCGTGCAAAACATAAGCTATGTTTTACACTATCCAAGGTGATTGGATAGAGGGGTAGAGACACTGCAATTGCTCTTAGTGCTTACCATTCTGTGGGTCAGATTAGTGCCTAC
>Ga0307488_10001988_pt1 | contig 17262 bp, 19 predicted proteins | sample SB02metaG_FD_202248 | JGI IMG/M metagenome (GOLD analysis project Ga0307488, IMG submission 202248) | Sea-ice brine microbial communities from Beaufort Sea near Barrow, Alaska, United States - SB 0.2 | ecosystem: Environmental > Aquatic > Marine > Coastal | place: USA: Alaska | collected... | reverse complement strand
CGGTAGGCATTTTTGATGTTAGCTCTTTGTCAATTATATTTATAATAATAGACGGGTCGGTATTCCCACAGGTGAAAACATCGATCGCCAATAGGCCAGCCTCGTAGTAGCAATGAGCGCTTACGTCGCTTTCGTCTAGCAAAACCACAGCTGCGAATCCAGGCGGGCTTTGGCTTCCATCAAACTCCTCAACATGAGAATGAACTTCCCTAGCAGGTGACTGTCCTACTGCGTGGCGCATGAGTTCTAGCATCCATTTACCATTAAGAGCAGAAGTGAATTCGCAGCTCTCATAGTCTAAGCAAATTTGTTTACCGTGAGCTATTTTCATATCAGACCGTTATATGCATTAGAGGTTTTTCAAAAAGCTTAGTAATTTTTTCAGAAACTTCCTTGCCCTTTGAGTATTCCTCGAACCCTAAAAACATTACACGCAAAAAATGAACTGGATCCCCCGGCCAATCATCATCAACTTCTACCAGATATACATCCGCTGATTCTTTTACAATTCCCATAATTTCCTCCCTTGCCTCATTACTAGGCCAACGACTAGATTGATTACGGGCAACCCAAATTGGAAACATATGAAAATCTTTAAGAGTACAATTAAAGTTCCATTCGCCCGTAGAGTACAGATCAACTATAGCCTGAAGCAAATCAGGATCTCCCATATACAAAGCATCACCTACTCTAAGATGGCACTCAATTACCTTGCCTCCAATTGTTTCCAAGTTGACCATGCCAGTAAATTCTTGGAGATTACTTGATATCCAATTTTCTACATTGCGTTCAGACGCAGGGCTTGCTTCTTGGGTAGACCACCTGGCAAATACCCCGGGCGACATTGAGCTATGCTTATGGCTAATCCAAGTTTGCATCCACTTGATATCACCATTCACTAGGGCAATGTCCCAACTTACATGCGATCCGTTTAGATGCTCTGCCCAAAAGTATCCTGAGCAATCAAGTTGCTCGAACTCCATCGGCAGTGAAACTCGGGTAGCCCCATGCCCTATTCCGAACAGATTGTATACAGGTCTTACGATTACGGGGTAACGGGTGGGGCCACGAGCTGCGCCAATAAGATTAGATCTAATTCCAGAGGTCCTGCTTACGTGCAGTTTATTATAAAGGTGCTGGTACGCTGGGTACATTTCCCAAGCATCTCGGTCGAGTAAAGGTATTTTAACATCGCTGGGCACAACGACGCTTGAGTATGCTCCGTTACTGGAAAACTCTTCATCGTCTACTCTGGGGTCCCAAGAAATAAAAGACATTTTCACCTCGACCGATTTATTGAGAAAGTCCCGTCATTAATAAAGTCGCCGCCAAGACTACTTTTTGTGTCTTGGTTAACTGTGCTGTTGCCGTTTCTGTTAAGGCCGATGCTCGCACTGGTCAGCCTTTTCTTGAGAGGGGCACCGCATGAGCACTTCCTTGGAGCCTTCTCTGAAGTTCTAAGATAAACCTCAGAGACTCCGCATTTCTTACATTCGAACTCGTGTATAGGCATAATCAATTGACACAGTGCGTTATTGTCTAATATAAAGCATTAACTTTATTCATGAAGCAGCTGTAGTTTTATTATTGATACTTAAAATAGGTTTAGCTAAATTAAACAAATGGACATAGACATTCTATCAATAATTATGACTACTCTAGTTGGAACTTGGCTTATCCTCAGCTTGATTCTCGATAGATAATTTATCCGGGTTCCAAAAGATCTGCACCTCTAGGGGCTTGCCCGGGATTTCAGGTGGGTAAACCCCCTCTAGGGGCCAATGGTCTACGCAGAGATCAATTTCCCAGACGCGCCTTTTGATATCCCCCCGGGCTTTGCGCTCCCGAACTCGGCCCTTGGTGTAGCCTCCATCCTCGTCTTCGGGATCTTGGAAGTACACGGTCGCATCCTTGAAGGCGATCTCCACCGCGCTGTGGGTTTGCTTTTGGCAAACATCGCATAGTCTTATAATCATCTTACTCTTTCCGGTTTAATTTTCTTATAATTTACTTTACCAACTCAAGGTAGAAACATCTACTTTAATATTATGCTCTTTTTTTGAAAACCTAAGTATGGGGGAGCCGACTCGGCCTGGAGGCGCACACATGTTTCTAACATATTCTGCATATCCCAAGTATGTTCCAGTTCGGATTAGGTGCCTATGGCAAGGCTTTTCTTTACCTTCCGAGTCAACGCCAAACCCAGTAACAACCTTATGCCCAAAGTCGTGGTTGTGCCCCATGGCGCACCACTCCGAATCGTAGTATAGCTTTGCCAGTTTCTCTAGCTCGTTCCATGTATTTGCCCCCGCGCTTTTACCGTGCTGAATCGCACCCACGTATCGGTTTTTGCCGTGGCTTAATACTACGTAGCCGCCGATTCCCCAGTAGGGAATCTCAAGAGCCTCGGCAATAACATCGCAGATATCCAGCAAGGACTCCCTCCGAGTGCGAGCTTCGTGGTTGCCCCTAGTGATACCAAGTATGTTACCCGCTTTTGCGAATGATTTGAACTTGGACAGAACATATTTAACTTGGTCAGTCGGTGGCCGACATTGACCTAAGAGCTTCTCTCCGGGGGCATCTCCACTAATGATTGCATTTTCCGCGATATCGCCGTTGAGAATAATCTTTGTATTGTTTTCCTTGCAATACTTTAAGGCTTCAAGAAATTCTTTTTCTTGGAACTCAGCGGCTCCAATATGGACATCGCTGAATATAACTAATTCGCCTGATGAGTTTAGGCCATGCACGTTACTCATTTATTTCCACTCTCCTAATTCTTCCTGGTTTATTAACTCAATATATATCGGAGTTTTTTCGCCTACCCCCGAATCCCAACAATTATAGCTAAGATACTCGATTGCTTCCTCCGTGTTGCAATCCGAATTTTTCATTAAAATCTGCGTCATCGCTCCCATGTCATAGACCACACGCCAGCTCCCGGCTACGTGCGAGTAGCCGACTATCGCCTCATCATAGCCGTCTGCGCAGAGCATAGAGGGGTCAAGCTCCTCTAGCACATCTCTTACGTTGCGGTCCTCCATCAAGAACCTTTCTTTTGGAAAAAGTATATCGGCTCGTGCCTGCCCGCATCTTCCCCGAACTTGCTAGCCCCCATGACGGGCGACAGGAGCATTCTCAAGTCCTTGTCTTCCCTTCGCGAAAATCCCGCATCGAGGGCAAGCCTCAAGCTTTTTTCTTCAAAGTCCGGGAAGTGTTTGTAGTTGTGTACATTTAGTGCCAAGTATTTCCCCGGCTTCAATGCTCGATGCACATTCCTGATCATCTTCGCCAAGAATCCCTCCAGCCACTTCTCCTTGTCAGGGAACTTTAGATACGACTGCGTTTTTTCTTGAGAATATTCTTCTCGATTAAAGTACGGAGGCCGGGAAAGCACGAAGTCAACCGAGCTTTGAGCCGGGCAATATTCTTCGGCGCATTCTTGGAGGAACTCAGTTTTGATGTCAGGGCAATAGTCCTCGGCAACTTGCTTAAGCCCGATATAGGTTTTAGTCGAAGGCTCCACCCCCAAGTAGTTTGCCCCTACCCGAGCGGCCCCGAGCAGCCTGCCCCCAAATCCCGCGCATGGGTCGTATACAGTATCCCCGGGGCTTACGTTTAAGTTATAAATAGCAGCAGCTGCGGTTGCCTTAAAGCTCCCAACTGCCTTGGCGGAATCTACCATTTCCAGCATTCTTCTGATTCGGCTGTCCGACAGCCTATGCCCAAAGCGGATTGCCTTGTCGATTGCAATTGATAGCAATTCATCGTCTTGGAATATTTGATAAGGCGTTCTTCTTCCGTAAGATTTTATTTCGAAAGAGTGGGGGAAGTAGCTCCAGAGAAGCGGGCTAGCATGTTGGGTCAACCTAAGGGTATCCCCTGAGATTATTTTTGTAAAATCATAACTCCAAAACTTTTGATACTCTTTGTCTTTTATCAGCTTATCGGTTGAGTAGTAAGGGAATCCTCCAACATGCCTATAATGATGGAATACATCTCTTTTGAATTCCGCCATCTCCCTTGGGCCGAATAGGTCCCAGTCCTTCTTCGTGAGAAATATGTTTGCCCTGGCCACGACTATCTCGTTATCAGGGAGAGAATACGAACGGCGAGGCCGTGATGGTCGGCTGATCGAATCTGTTTCGACTTATCGACTAGGCTTTTCACATATCTAGGATATCCCAAGCTTCTATCAGTAGAGTAGCCCAAGCCCAAGATCCAACAGATAATGCAAGCGTATGTGCCGATTAGCATACTAGGGGTTGCGATATGAATGTTTTTAAACTTATTATTATTTAAGATTTTCCAAATATTCCAAAAGCCGAATAACCCAATCCTTCGGTCCGAATACCTACTTGTAAAAAAAGAAATAGGGCAGTCTCTTGGCGAGAATACCCTAACAGTTTTTCTTTCGCTGTATGCTTCGTCAACTAGTCGGGCCATCAGGGATGACCGGAAGCTTCCCTTTACCCGCCATAGATCTGTGAAAATTATTAAATCAATTTTGATCACGCGCCATTATCGGGCACCCGTTTTAAAATGCAAGGTGATAGTTTATTTTTACTTAAGACTAAAAGTCTTGGGATAAAAAGGGGGCTTTAGGACATCCCCCTAATATATTACTCCATCAATTTTTTTGCAAACTATAGATCAAGGAGTTTTCTATATGCATTCGCTAGCTCTTTCCAAGTCCATTGTAGTAAAGATCATCAATCGCCAGAATAAGACTACTGATTGAAGATTTCTTGCTTTTCTTCTCGGCTGACTCAATAGATTTAATTTTCCCCATACACCAACGGTAGGCCTTCATCGGATCGCTGGTTGGGTTACCTCCCCAGAGAAGCCAAGCTACGGCCCCAGGGCCCGGGTATTTATCATGATTAGAATCGCTGTTTTTAGGCGACTTTAAATCGCTTTGATGACGGGCGAACCAAGCAGCCATGCGCCGAAGCTTGTTGTAGGATACCGAACCCTTGGCCATCTTGCGGGCCTCTCGGATAGTTCGATCTACCAGCCCCTTACCGCCTAGCCCCTGTGCATTATAATCAAGCCCACGCTTTGCATTAGATGCAAGATAAGAAGGAACTTTTATTTGATCGTTATCATTCATTGCTATTCCCAACGTCTTCAGTGTCCACAATGTCATACTCATATCTATCATCGTCGCTTGTGACCCATTTCCAATCTTGCTCGACAGTGTAGATATGTGTGTTCAACTTCCGCTCTATTAAATTTACATTAGGCTTCGTGGCAAAAGAAGGATCGTGAAACCGGATCCTGTTGTTCGGCTGAATAGCATAATTGCCGTTATCTAGTTTAATGAAATGCCCACACTTATGCTGACCGGGCTCTTCGCTGAACCCAGTATCTGGATACTCGGGGCTTTCCATTGCCCAGTCTAAAGTAAAAAGATAGGTTCCTTGGTACTCTTTCTTTCTCCTGCTTATATATCTTATCTTATCAAACTGGATAGTTGCGAATTTAGTGACTGATATATAATAGCTGAAACTATCCCAGAGCATTAGTTCGTCAAGCTCCATAGCGGGCGCGTCTTCCTTCCAGCAAAAAGCATGGATAGGCATTCTCCACCAAACCGCTCCATCCTCCATCATGAAATGGAACATTGGGACCCTGCCGGGGATACTACATACGCCAAAGATCATACAGGGAAATACTTCCCCGTGAGAATCCTCCAAGTTCCGTAAGAATTCTGCGCGGACATACGCCTCCATCGGGGGGATGTTCGCGTTTAGGTATGCCATATATATTAATCCGCCCTATCGTGAGTTAATTCTTCTATCTGTTCTTCTAATATTTGTATCGCTATATCGGCTGCGGCAAATAGCCCTTCGATATCCTCAACTCTGGCCTCAGCTCCCTCAAGCAAGCTTCGGCAAAGTGAAAGAACCTTGGGGAGTCCGTGCTCCGCTGTTTCTAAAATTTGATGGGCGGATGTTCTAAAAGCTGGCCAGTAAGTCCTGACGGCTTCTAGTAGTTCGTCTTTCGACTTGTCTATCTCGGGTAACTTCTTCTGCAGATCTTCTACAAAATTTATTAAAGCCTCTACGGCCTTGTCATCAAGATCAGTCCCGGTGTTAGCGGCAAAAGTCCGAATAACCTCAGTCGCAGAAGCTCCTGCGCTTGCGTGATCAACGGCGGCTTGGATGGCGCCCTTATATTCAATGCCTAGTGTTACGAGCCTTAGAACGCTGCTGAATATATTCATTATTCTTACGCCTGCTTTTCTTTTTCGAGCGCCCCGCGTTTTTGACTTCCACTGCTGGGGTATCCGGCTGGTTCATTTTAAACTTTTTGTTGGGCGGCCTTGCCTTGTCTTGGCTCCGATCATCAGGATATTCCCAATCATCACCTAGGGATTTAAAATCTACACGCATTTGTTCACCGAGGCTTGTTGCTTGGGACAGAAGACCCTGCAAGGAATCCCACAACTGTAAGTATAACATCCTTGTAGAAGACGTTAAGAGTCGATATCCCATCGGGCACTACGCCTGACCAGCTCATGTAGGCGTTGTAAAGAAGCCCGCCCTCAGCCACTAAGGCAAGGGCAACTAGCGCAATTAGCTTATGACTATTTTCCATTATTCTTCAGATGCAAATACGCCTTGGAAAAATCTACCAACCCTATTGAACAGGGAAACAATCACGCTAATAATTCCTGTTCCAACAGGGATTATTAAAGGCGCAATTAACTCCCAAGGCACATCTTTAATTTCCTTAATTGAATTTGTCCCTTGAAGATTCTTGTAAGTAACTTCAAGGTGGTCCGCTACGGCTGAGTGTTTCTCTTCGCCGCTAGCTCCGCTTTCTTCCGCAATCTCAATGAAAGCACTCGCAAGGGGCATAATGATACTAACTGCTTTAGCTAAATCGCTACTTTGGGCCATTTCTATCTCCTGGTTATTTTCTTCCAGGCCCATGCTATGAGCCAAGTAAAATCTATATCAATCTTCTTAGACTTAGAGTCTAAATACTCAATGTCTCTCTCTAAACTGCTTTTTCTAAACTTCCAGATACCCAATTTTACATGATGCGGATTGGCTAGTCTAGAATATTTTAGCAGATTCAATGGATCGCATTAGTCTAAATACCTTACTTGGGTACTGGGGGTTGCCACCTCCGTTATACGCCAAAACACCAGATTCAATACCTTTAGTGCGTTTTATTTTCTTAGCTAAAATCTTACACCCAAATTCTAAATTTAAGTCTGGCTTTAGAAGTTCCGTGGGGAACCTGACTTTACACCCATGCTCAACTGCCACGCCAAACATTATCTGCATTAGCCCATAGCTCGCAGCAAATACATCCGGGTACTTCAGCCAACGCCTGGCGGGGTGATTTTCTTTTATTATGCTGTGATACGCCGCCCCATATCTTTTCCAAAAAGCCGGTTCGACCCGTATTGCATATGGATTCCCTGAAGATTCCACTAAAATAATTGCGGCCACCATGCTCGGAGCAAGACCGTGCTTCGCTGCTCTTTTTATTATTTCACTTCTGTATTTTATAATTGTTTTTTCGTATTGCTTATTCATTCAATCAAACCTGTGTCTTCTAAGTACTCTTCGATATCTTCGGAGCCAATTACCATGTCATCTAGGATAGGGTCATACAGAAGAGGGACTTCCTTAATTTGATCGCTAGACAATAGGGTTGGTAGGCCTTCAATCTTCGCGCCTACGGCTCTAATCTCCCACATATCTTTTATTCTGGACTGAAAAACTTTATAAAGAATAATTTTATTGTCGCTAATGGCTTCTCCTATCCAGCTGACTACCTCCTCACAGGAGCTGCACCCATCTCTGATTATAAGAACCGAAGCTCTACTCGTGTCGTATCCCATTCCGCAGCCTTCCTGAATAAATATAGCACTAATATTTATTGTCGAAGATTTTCCTAATCTACCTGATGCCTATTGTTAAGCTGATTTAGGATTAGATCTCTTATAACACACTTAGCGCAATTCCTACAATCCTCTTCCCCCGTAAGGCAACTGTAGGTCATCCAATATGGAGCATTTGAAGCAGCAAGCATTTGGAGAAGTGTCATTTTGGATGACTTGGAAAATGGGATAAGAGCCTTTACCTTCCCCCCTGATCCGTGATTAATTATCAGAGAGGCGGCCCTTAGGCCGATCTCGTCAAACTCGGGGTAGAATTGTGACGCCGCAAGACTGAACGGAAGACAGACAGCATCGCACTTGTGCAATATGGCGTGCCGTAATGCCGAAGAAATAATTTGGAAATACAATCCGGGCACAGAGCATTCTGCTGACGCTTCTAGTTGGTTTGCACAAGTAGGCAATTCTATACTTGGGTCCAATCGCGCAGATTTTGGAAATTCTCCCAGTATGGTTTCTTTGTGGATTCTAGTGCTAACAAACTTCGCAAGTCGCGCAGCGTGCTCGACCTCTACCCCGCACTTCTGCCCATAGTCAATAAATATTGGGCATACCGAATGGCCATTCTCGAAGAGCAGGAAAAGCGCTGCCGTAGAATCTATACCTCCAGAAAACGGCAACGTGACTTTCATCTAATATCTACTCAACTTTCCTGATCCCGTTAGCCTCAAAATAGCCCGCGTCTGGTTCGCCTTCTATCTTCTTGAGCTTAACCATTTGTGAATGAATTTCTTCATATGATTCTCGAAGACTAATTCTGCTTTGTGGTTCTGAAAAGAAAACAGCACAACCGCCCTCCGTGGCCCCAGCTACCATGCTAATAGAATTAATATTGATCATTACAGGGCTTTCCTCAAACTCTGCGAGTGTGCCAAATATCCAGTTCATGCTACTACTCCCTCTAGTACGTATTTGCTATATCCCTCAGAAAGCATATCGTAATTTTCTTGAATGAATTTACCGCTCTCGGATTCTCCCGTGAATCTTCCTTTTTGTATTTCCAACATCTCACTTAAAAACTTCGCTACAGTATAATCTTGGCTAAAGCAGGTGGTGTTAGACCCTCTTCGCTCATGAACTCCCATTATAAACTCAATTAAATCTTCAACAAATTCGCTTGTCCAAGTTAGCCTTGCCGGGTAAATATAAACCTTGTCGGTGCGTTCCTCGTACTGCTTACTTGAGCCAGTCTCGTAAGCCTCTATGATGCAACTGTGGGCAGGGACTTCCCCTTTAAACTTCGCTAAATCTTTTCCCCCCATGTACTTAATAAACCTAATCATTTATTTCAGTCTCCGCCGATACCTTATCGATACCTTGCAATCCGCAGATTAGTACGTTTTTCCCCTTGTCGAAAAGAGCAGGAACTGCGGGGATTGTTTCCTTAGGAAGCAGCGTCGGAAATTCACTCATCCAAACATATATGTGGCTAGGTATATGCGATGCTGTTGTGTAATATTTATCGTAAGCAAAGTCCCTGGACTGCAATAGCGCTTCAGCCTCCGAGCAGATAGGGCAAGAGTGCTCGACAAAAAGATTGTACCCAAGGCTACTCTCCGCCATCTCTTGCTTCTTCCTCGGCTTTGGCCCTAATTGCCTTTCGGATTTCCTCAATTTCAAAATTAGAAAAATCCGGTATTGGGTCCTCATCATTGGCTTGAACTTTTAAGACCTGCAGATGCTCACCTCCTAAGCTCGTCCCGACGCTCCCATGAACTGTGAATGTTCTTTCACTTGGGACGTTCCCTAGGGTAACCGATGTAGCGACTTTATTAAAGCTCATCGCTGAGAATTCCGTGATTGGATTTGGCTCATTTTTTGATAGCAAATTAGATTCAGTTTCTTGAAGGACCTTGTTGGTAGACCTGTCCCAAACCCAAAAAGGCCAATCGGAAGTTGGGTCAGTAGCGGCAAGCTGCATTAAGATTGCTTTTCCCTCTGCGTGAAACCAATCAGAACTCCCTTCTTCGGGCGAAGAGCATCCAAAGTCTAAAATCGCCTTCGCAACATCGTCCCTAAGCTTTTTTATTGAATCGGCAGCAAGCCTATCTGAAGCGTTTCTTAAGTATTCTAGGCCGGGCTTATTTATTGAGTTTGACATTCTTTCTCCAAGTTATATTTTCTTGCAAAGCAAGAGTTCTTTGTACGGCGGGTTAAGACTTCCCGTTCCCGCATCCACATCGCTACTGGTGAACGTAGTTGAATTTAATTTAACGTTGACGCTGTCCGTACTGGACTGCTGACTGTGAACATGGCTTGTTGACGATGAAGTAGCTACGTTAAATTCGCTTCCGCTCACTTCATTGACCGAAACGAATCCTGCGAATGCATCGACCGCGCCTTGGAAAATCAGAATGGTAGGGTAAGCCGGGGAATTATCTACCGGATCTCCAGTCCAAAGCGCGACAGATAAGTCGGTCGGGAAAAGGATGGGGTTGTCAATCTTGTGGGCACTAGTTGAGCCGTTATATCGGCCATCCCCGTTTACGAAGCTATTAAAATAGTAATAATCACCATCCCAATCGCCAGAGTTATCTGAAACCCTATACTTAGGAGCAACCCCCCCGGGTAACATTGCCCCCCCGGACTGGCCCGCATCTTGGGTCCCATGGTTGTGTGAAATATTCGCGTGCTCGGCGGCAGTCACGGAGTGCGTATGGGTTGCGTCTTGCGTCGTTGCCCCGCTTGACCCTGTGACCTGAACTCCCACTAGGTAATTTGAACCTTCGACGAGCTGGGCATATCCAAAAGGACACCTATCCCCGTCAATTAATATAATTGCGCCAGTTGGGATTTCTGCAGTTTTTGAATCGCCACTCCCATCGGCTTCTGTCCTAATCCAATTGAGCAAGTAAGAAGTTGGGGTGCTTCGGTTAGCTCCAAAATCGGCCCCCCCAACACCCCCCGCTTCGAGTGTTGCGAATGCAATTTGGTTGGCACCGTTTGGAGCCAAGGCATGGTGGTGATTATACGGGGATAATGCCACTCCCGCCGAGTTCGGGGCCTGCGTCCAGTCCGTAATATCCGCCCCGCCGCCTCCGTCCCAATCTACCTTGTTGTGGCCATTCGCACCGTCCCATTCATGTTGCTCCGTGAGGATTGAGTAATCAGCGGCGGTTGCCATTTGATTCGTGTTACACTCAACTTCCGAGGCTCCAAACAATATAGGCAGGTTCCCTACTGCCCCAAATCCCGCGTGCGAGTTTTGAGTCTTGCCAATATTGAGATCCTTACCTGAGTTATAGGTAGTTATATTACCGCTATTCGGAGTAAATTCGCCAAGTGTAGTGGACGTACTCCCCGCCGCGTGAGAATGGCTAGCAACATGAGCATGTGAGCTGAGAATATTATAAGATGAGCCCTTGTCGCTGCCATGGCTATGATATCCACGGCCCGTTATCTTGGCCCCTGGAGCATCTGCGGGAGAGGACAATGTCCAGCCACTTGAAGCCGGGAACCCACTATGGTCAAATTTAGTACCAGCATTGCTATAGGCCGTGTCGAACAATATGCCATTCATCTTAAAAACTTGAAGCATATTTTGGTCAGGGTAAATTGTGGTTATCATTAGCTGTATCTGATTGGAGGAAGCATCTGTCGCGGTGATTACGCGCCGAGGTTCAAATATCGACGAATCTGCTACTTGAATTGTGAAATCCAAATCTTCATCCGTTGGGGCAGAGGGATTGTTGAAACTAGTCCTGACATCGATAATGCTAACCCCAGATATAGCTGCCGCGTAACCTCCGCGTACTTGGATAAGGAGAGGCTCCGATGACGCGAATGCACTATTCTCTTCGTAATCAGAAGGAGCCGCCGCCGACTCCCACCCGAAGGTTGCTGCGCGGGGGATATTGGTGGTAGCCGTGTTCGAATTAGATTCCTTCACAAAGGAGCCAGTGCGCTTGCAGAGTAGGACTGAGATATAGCTATGAGAGTTTACCGCGCCCCGTAAGGTTTGAGTATCCTCTGTTATGTTGCCATCCACCGTAGCCCCAGTAGTCAACGTTGCGCTAGAAGGGCTATGTGTATGATTGGGCCCAGCGGCCCCGATACGATTAACTACGCCACTCGTGCCCAGCGATACGACTCCAAAAGATCCGTCTCCCCCGGGGGTTTCCGACGCTGAGCCAGATTGCCCAATAGTCTCAGTATGAGTATGGGCACTATTCGCATGGCTATGGACTACTGTGTGTGTGTGCTTAAACCCACCTAGCTGCGAAGAACTTGGGATAGCTCCAGGGGCAGGTATCCCAATATGCTGTCTCTCGAATCCGCTAACTAAAGTAAACCCTGTGGGACAAGCGCTATCGGTGCATACCACTATAGCTCCGATAGGCAAACCAACTGAAGTCACTTTGCTTCTATCCGAAACCGTATCCATTGCCCTAAGAGCTTCAACCGAAATCTCGTTTGCACTATTTTGGGCATCGTATTCAACAGAGGAGATAATCCATATAGGATAATCATCTGAGGATTGAATGCTACGGCCCTCAATTCTTTCGTATATAGCATCTCCGATACTTGGGATTCTATCAAAATCCAGTAGGCTAAAAGACATTCGGGCGCGCATTTGCCCATAATACCCCGTGGCCTTAGCCGCAATCTCAATAGCGTCATGAGCGCCTGATGCGTTAACCTCGTCTAAGTTAAGCCTCCCAGCAGATTCTAGGCTAGCTCTGCTTTCGCTGGAAGCTAGGCCCGCCGACCTTGCGGTTGTGTCATCTACAATTTTGTAGCCTAGCCCCGTTGGATGCACTGGGCTTTTCAAAAATCCAACTTTAGTTTCGTAGTAGTTCTCTTCCTCGAATGAGACCGGGAAATAATCTGCGCTGTTATCTTCTGCGAATGCCACTACTTCGTAAAGCTCGCAGTCGTCCACCCTAATAGACAAAGTCCCCGAGCCGCCCCGAGAAGAAGCCGCATCGGGATATATCCTAACTTTGGTAGTCCCGCTGCCCTTGCCCTTAACTTCGAAAGCCAAGGTGACTCTTTGCCAATCGGAACTAGAGGGAGAAACGTATTCGCTGAATATCTCAGGGGAATCCCCGCTCGGCAGAATAGCCGAGAGCGCAGTCGTACTAGATGCGCCCGTAGAGCCTGCCGCAACAACTGCCGTAAATACATACTTGCCGGGGCCCAAGGGGACTGATTGCTCCAAAAATGCTTTGCTGGTCCCCGACTCTAGAACAAAGCTTTGCTTGCCGGTGTACACAAAGCTGCTCGAGATAGTGTCCGAAGAGGCTGGAACATAGTTCTTAACTTCCCAAGGATTCCCCACTTTTCGAATTCCACTCGAAGTTGTCAGCGTCGATGCGCTATCCACCCCCTCCCCTCGCGATGCAATAAGATTAGTTTTTTCAAACCCAGGGTTAATTAAAAGATTTTTTCTTTTGAGATCAGGTACGTCAGCGACAAACCTCCCATTTTTGTCTATGTAGTAAAATGTAAAAAACTGCTCGCCCACGGCAGATAAGGCCCCTTGCAGTGTCCCTGACCCAGGCACCGAAAACCCAGCTTGGACAGGGGTGGGGTAACGGACAGCCCTTAAGGCCGCATCGTTCGAGTCTTGCTTGATTCTATGAAGTTTATCTATTTCCCTAAAGCTGTTGTGGTTTATTGATTCAGCGCTTAGCCCATTGAATTTTTCATAAACAATTACTTTAGTTCCGCCCCCTCCAGTAGTAAACTTGTCTGCGGCTAGAGCCGCGTTTGTGAAGTAGTCCCCACCGCTACTCGCTACTAAGTTGTCTAAACGAACATCAAGGGCGACAAACTGCGGCTGAATCCAAATCTTAGGCGCTGCATAATTACTAGTATCAGTCTGCACCACTATCCCATGAAGATACCTGCTCGCGCCTGTCGAGCTATCAATCTCTTGGGCCAGTAATACTTTGCTACCTATATCTGCATTGAAGTTATTATCAAAATCAGATTGGTTGCTAGCGTGGGAAGCAAGGGTAATTGCGTCTCCCGATGCAAGTTCTGTTATCTTTGGTGTATACTCTGCGGTTATTGTTGTTGAATAAAATCCATTTTGTTCATCTCTTGTGACTGGGTAGTTCTCTGCAAGATATTGGTAAATTCTCCCAGGGCTATCAATTGAATCCCTATTTAAAGGGCTAGTACTTACGGGAGCATTCGCCCTATGGGGAACCGACATCCCGTCTATGTCAAGATATATAGTGGTCGCTGTAATGATCGAGTCATAATCAGTTGTTAAAACAGTGGCCCCGGATTTATTGCTAGCGTTAACGTCGAGCTGATTATTATCAACCCGAATACCCACCAGTCCTGCGAGCCTTAGGGCTGGGGTATCTACGACCAAGCTGTCCCAAACGGCAATACTATGAGAGCTGTTTTGTTCGTGGCACTTCACCTGAAACGGAACTTCATCAGTGTTGTTTGAGTATACTGCCTTACAGTTGGTTGTCCCGTCTTCGTTGCTTAGTAGTGCGTAAAAGTGGTTGGAAACTTTGAAGTAGGCAGTTTCCGAAACCCCAGGGCTTGTGTTGAACTTTGTTAGCTGAGCGTGAGTAACTCGGGTCGCAGGAATTCTGTAATTTCGCCCAAAGTAAATCGGATATTCCGCAGATGAATATTTTACTACTCCGTTGGAGGTGTCGTCAGCATTGACTTCGTAAACAGAAGAATCTAGAGCATCGTTAAATCCCAAAGATGTATCGTATAAATTTAATTTGAATGTGGTGTCAGAAAGCGTGGGGAGGCCTTGCCGACCCTCGAGCAGTAATTCAAAAGAATCTTTTCGTTTATCAATCGAAGAATAACCTCGATAAATCTTAGCCTTTAGCCCCTCGAATATTTTTTGCCCGGAATCTTGGTCGAACTCTCCATCCCCAGCTGCCAAGACGAAATCCCCATACCCAGACGGGGCTGACATGTTCCCCCCGGTCATTTCCATAGCCTTCGAGTACCCCGGGATTGAAGAAACCCTCGGCTCGTAGGGGACCTCTCTTGCCCCTTGGGTGGCTGTGTCTGGATAAATAGAGCTATTTATAGCTGCATCATCGGATGTCGAATTAGGGTTTTTTGCGGTGGAGGATGAAATTATCGGCATCGAAAGTTCTCTAATATCTTCCGACTCTCGGCTGTAGCGGCCCAAGAGAACAACCGCAATCGTATTGTCCGAGTGGTTAGGGCTTTGATCAGCCGCATCCATAACCAAATACAGGACATTAGAATCTTCATCCCAGTGCCAAGCGGCACCATAGCTTGGGAACGAAGAAAGCCTAGACCTGACAGCCTCAACCCCGTTAATTAATACGCGAGTAACCTCTTGGCTTTCTTCGATTCTAGAAGTGTAATATATGGGATTGCCTGAAGAGATTTCCTCCCATCCTCTTTTAATTACCATGGCTTTCTCTGACTCAATTAATACGGTAACCGGAGTTTCTGCATTGACCAAGTTTTCGGGCTCGGTGTACTTGAGCCAAGCATAGGCCGGGCTGTAGAGCTTTATGGATTTTAACCCTAGCCCACTAGCCTCTTCGGGGATTCGGGCCTCAAGGCGAAGATTGGCCCTAGCCCCACTCGGCCTAAGCCCACTATTGATCCAGAACGCGGGCAAGCTTCCCCACGTTTTTTCACCAGCCGCCCCTCGCCCCATGGGGCCCGAGAAGTCATAATGAGACCCCCGCCGTGCAGAATTTATTTGGTACTTATCGAGCATATAGTCCACAACGCCCAGGTGCTCTTGCTCGTTCATGGCCGACGAGTCCCGAGTGTATGCCGCAAATTCAATAATGTGGCCATCAAAGGATGCCAAGTTAGTAGAGTTGGGATTTTTCCCTAAGAACCAGTCCCTGAGCATGCTCACGCCCGCCGAGTAGGTGTCATCGTATTTTTTCCGGGTGGTCCCGTCAGCCCTCTCCGCAGAGTCTCCGGTGTAGTCCATTATAAGCTGGCCGTCTATGCGGACCCGGGGCTCCCCGCTCCCGTTGTAGCTAATAGAAACAACGTGGGCTTGAGTTCCAAGGTTGGACAACCCGTTAAAAGGAGCCCATTTGGGGTTTGCCGTCCCTGGTAAGCCAGCATCATTTTGGAAATCAGAATTAAGGTTATCGGTATTGGCTTCCGGCGTTTGGTTATACTGATAGCTGTCCATTGTAGTTTCATTGAGCCTGGAGTGCGCAACCACAAAAGCTGAACCTAAGCCTGCCTCCGCACCGGGGCCCAGATCCCCAAAATTTTCGAAGAAAAAAGAATAAGCAGAATACACAGACCCACTAGTTGCATTACCTAAACCCAAGTTTATACCTTGGCAGGTGGCTATTGCTCCCGTGTTATTATTCTTAGAAAGCTTAACTACGGCAAAAATGTTTATGCCCGCTATGTTGTCGGCCTCGTGCGAGCTTCCTCCAAACAAATCGCTATTGTTTCCAGAGTCGTTTGTGCTTGCCTCTAGATATTTAGCAGAGGAGAAATTAACTCCAGGGTAACCATTGCATACATTAGTCGAAAGGGTAGGCCGAGAGCCTGCGGTGCTTTGCGTAAAGTATCGGGCAAGGTAGTCGGCAGTAGTTCCTGCGCCTACATCCTTTTCGCTATCTCCAGAATTATGCCACTGCGATACCGTCGCTCCAGCAATTTCGCTTGATAGATTCGGAGTGTTAGAAGCAAACCCACTATCCTCGTTGGTGGAAATCTGAGTAGATCCCGAAAATATTTCCATGTCTTTGAGGTCTGGCTTTAGATGAAACAGAAGCTTACTGCCCGATGGGGTTCTTGGGATCTCAGGGTCCAAAGTGTATTTGCTCGAATGCAGCCGGTGAGCGGTAAGGTCGTAGGTATCCGCAAGGTCCATCTCTACGGCTTGTTGCTCTGCATCGCTCCCCGCGCTTGTTATAGCTGGACTTGCAGTTGATCTTGCTGAGCGAACTCTGATATCCGCAATCTTACCCGACAGGTACCATCCATTTATTTTACCTAAGTGTTCCCACTTCGCCTGCGCGGCAGAAGATGTTTGGCCTTCCGTGTTTATAGTACTTAGCTTCTCATAACCATCTACAAAGAACCTTACCCTTCTACCATCTTTTCCGGTCAAAGCTCCTTCGTCTTGTTGGATGAAGGTTATAGTGTGCCAAGAGTTTGGTGGAATTGTGACCTCGCAACGAACTTCGTGCTGGACTCCCCCCGAACCTATTGTGCCTAGATTATGGAAAACCAAAGTCCCATTGCCATCCGCGTCTCGCGATTCGAAGTATATTATGTTGTTAGCACCGGAACCGCCGGTATGCCCCGCAAGGGGGTGCCGCCAAGTGCTGGATTGCTTGTCGAAATTAATAACCCAGCTGACCATTGCCTGGTCTGTAAGCAAC
>Ga0307488_10001987_pt1 | contig 17263 bp, 26 predicted proteins | sample SB02metaG_FD_202248 | JGI IMG/M metagenome (GOLD analysis project Ga0307488, IMG submission 202248) | Sea-ice brine microbial communities from Beaufort Sea near Barrow, Alaska, United States - SB 0.2 | ecosystem: Environmental > Aquatic > Marine > Coastal | place: USA: Alaska | collected... | reverse complement strand
GGCCCTACATCGAGCTCATCTCTGACGGAGACGTCGCGGCCGCCATCGCCACGTGCAAGCCCGACAGCGGCGTGGACGCGCTGTTCGGCGTGGGCGGCACCCCCGAGGGCGTCATCGCCGCGGCGGCGCTGCGCTGCCTGGGTGGTAGGGCCGAGCAGATATTGCCCGCCAAGCCACGGGGGCCAGGGCGGAAGCCTGGTGCCTCCTCATACACGCGGAAGCGTCTCTTCTTCCCTCTCCCGCCGAGCCATGTGAGAGAGACGCTTCCTCGTATATAAGGTGGCAGCAGGCTTTCGCCCTGACCCCCGTGTGAGAGAGATGCTTCCGCGTGTATAAGGAGTCAGACACCAGGCTTTCGCCCTGACCCCCGTGGTGGCAGCCTATAACGTGGAGTGCAATATTTGTCCAGCCCTACTGGTCGGCGAGATGCAGGCCATGCTGTGGGCGCGCGACGCCGCCGACGCCCGCCACATCAAAGACACCGGCCGCGAGATCTCCCAGGTGCTCCACACCAAGGTGGGGCGCCGGCCGCGGCACGACCTCTGTCAATCGGAGCATATACAAATAACCCGGCGCATCGCGTGGCGTGCAGCTAGTTGCTATAACCTAATCCGACAGAACAATATGCACATATCTGCGATTACTCATTTGGTAAATGTTGGCCATGCTGAGTGACGGGGGCCAGGGCGAAAGCCTGGTGCCTCCTCATACACGCGGATGCGTCTCTCTCTCTCAGGCCATGCTGAGAGGCACCATGTCGGGTGAAGTGATCATCATAATGAGTAGTGACGTGGAGACACCCGGCCACACACCCAGGATCTGTGCGGCGGCGAGGAGATCTTCTTCGCGGCGACGGGGGTGAGCGACGGCGACCTGCTGCGCGGCGTGCGCTTCACCGACTTCGGCGCCATCAGCCACAGCATGGTGGGGCGGTCCGTGCCACGGGAGAGAGAGAGACGCGTCAGCTTGTATGAGGAGGCACCAGGCTTCCGCCTTGGCCCCCGTGGTCGGTGACACGGGATACCACGGCGTGACTAATAAACACGTACACGCCGTGTGGTGGCTAGTCGCCTGGCGTGGCGTGCGGCTAGTCGCTAGAACCTAATCCGACATCACTAGATGCACGTAACTACCATTACGCGTAGCGCCCTGAGGTTTTTAATCACCATGAGCCAACAACATTGACCACGGTCCGGGTAAGCTCCCGTTGGTCCCGCGGCTGCTCTAGGTGCATCCTGCCCACCACCCATACGACGGCGTGACTGAATGCCTGTGATATGCGGTGGTCTCAGACACCTCGCGCTGATACGAATGTGTTTTGTGTTCCCTACAACCTGGTGATGCGCAGCCGCAGCGGCAGGGGCTTTCATATAAATACACAAACAAACGCGGCGGTCCATGGGCTCGCGTGGCGTGCAGCTAGTCGCTAGAACCAAACCCGACAGCACTGCATGCATGTATCTCCGATCACTCGTAGTGCCCTGTGGTTGTTAGTCGCCATCCATGGGCCAACAACAATTGCACAAGCTCCGGGTGGGCTCCTGTTGGTCCCGCGGCTGTATCGGGGCCCTACACTAGTCCATTTCTCAGCTTATCCGCCATGTTACACTGAGTTGAAGTTGAGCTACCGCAGGAACTGGTGCAAGGCCACTCAAGTAATCCCGCCTGAGTCCCTTCCACATTGTCAAGTCACCTCATCCCACGTTGTGCTCCCGCGCCCATTGCAACAACTCCAAATGAGCTGCCTCAGGATGTTGTGTAACGGCCCTGCGCGGCGGCACCGTGCGCGAGATCGAGACACAGCACCGCTGGGTGCGCGGCGCGCTGGTCAGTTCACTCGATGAACATTAGTAAACAAAACAAATAAAGAACACACTTGCTGTACGCGCACAACATTTTGTAACCCATGTGTATGATGATGTACTCAGGGACAGTTGGATAGTGCTCGCCATGTCGTAGGGTGCCATCCAACACAAGAAACGAGGGTTTCAAAACTCGTTTGATGACGTGGCGAGCACCATCCATCAGTCCCTAGGTGAACTTGGAACTCGACGATGACGCAGAGACGCAATGACACGTGTGACACGTAGGTCATGACATGTGACGAATAATCGCGGTTTGACCACTCGACCAACTTGTAATGAAATGCCCGTCTCAAGTCATGTGGGACAAGTAGATCACGATATTTGACGAAGACATGTAGCATGCGACGGGTGAATAATTTAAATGTGACGTTTGAAAATAAATGTGAAATGCACGTGATTTAAATACAGCAAGTGGTCTTAGGAGGCCCCGGCCCCGAGACGTCATCTCATCCCACGGGCAGTCGTGCGCCCGCGCCCACTGCACCACCTCCACGTTCCCTTTCTCAGCCGCGAGAGCAAGCGTCTTTACGATCCACGGGCACCCGTGCTCCTTCGTTCAAGCCAGCAGCGCGACGGACCCGACAAACCGATTGACCTCGAGCGGCACCTCCTCGCTGACGCCCGCGCGCGGGAGGTCCACTTTCTTGAGTCAGAGGTCACGGTCAGCGATTCGAACCCGCCGAAAAGAAATGGTCGGCCGGATTTTTGCTTTTCGCTGTGGTCACCAAAAACGTCCCTTAGTACGTGCGACCACCCCGCCGTCCGCCGCCGCCCCCCCCCCCTCAGTGCCCGCTTGACCAATCAGAACGCTCCATTTGGACGACATAGTACTACTCGTTGCTAAGTGTCTAAGTGGTTTCACGCACTTTGTCATAGTTCGACAAGTACCACTTCGCCTGTTTACACCAGCGTAAGACATGGCGAGTATGCACGCCACATCAGTCAGCGGCTTGTTTGGAACCCGCACGTCTCGATTTAATTGGCGCCCTGTGACGCGACGAGTGTAAAGTCATAGCCGGGCCCTCTTTCTGAGCGCCAGCGGCGTTCCCGTGCGATAATTTCCAGTTAGAAGTTACGGCTATCGTATAAACCACAACTGTCACCTCTCGAAATATAGATATTGACATGGGGAGCTACAGTGGTACTACGCCGGGCTGCGGCCAGTGCCTCCACCGCGGCACCCGCAATGAGCTAATGAAACGTGTGTTACGCTTAGGGTTTAATTGGTGCGAGACAGAGACGCTCTCGCGTGTATTCGGAGGCACCAGGCGTTCACCCCGCCCCCCGTGCCTCAAAGCTTGCTCGTTGAACGCTAGGGGGAATATAAGATCGCGCGGGAGTAAAACCCAATGATGTGGGGAGGAGGACGGTCGCGATAGCAACACAGTAGCGGGGAACATCAAGTCTATAGAAGAAGCTAAAATGTATATTATTATAATGGTCTGTTGATGTTATAATGAACGAAGAAACACTCGCACGCAAAGTCATTAGCTCTATCTCATTTCATATCGATATTCCCACGACAAGTGAGCCTCGCGCCCTTACTGTACATTGACCCAAAGCCTTAAGGTGGGAGTTGGGCGTTCATGTCAACAAGTACTCATATTCCTCGCCGCCCGGACACCCATGCTCTATCGCCCACCTCAGTAACTCCATATTCCCATAATCCGCTGCGGTCTGACATGTATCCTGATCCCACGGGCAGTGGTGCTCCCGCGCCCACTGCAGCATCTCTAGGTAATTAATTGCCCATAGCAGCGAAGGAAGTCGTATCCTCATCCCACTCACAACCCTGCAAGCGCGCCCACTTCAACACCTCAAAATGCCCGTTCTTAGCGGCGTAAGCACACGTTTTATCATCCCACGGACAATCGTGCTCCCGCGCCCACTGCAACACCTCCAGGTGACCTCCATACGCAGCAGACGCACACGTCCATTCACACCACGGGGCACCGTGCTCCCACGCCCACCGCAACACCTCCAGATGCCCGCCCATTGCGGCGTTCGAACAGGGCATCCCCCTCAGCTGCCACCACCGCCAGCCCCGGAACCGGCGGCGCACCGACCTGCGACGCGGCGCGGAGCCCGGCAAGGAACCCGGCTTCGTACCCCGCGCCGTACCCAGGCGTAAGGTGCACAACCCCATCGCTGAGAGGCGACGCAAAATGCCCGTCCTCTCCACTGCCACCATCCAGCGAGACCGCGGCTGCGCTGCCCCCCGCCCCCGTCGCTCCCGCGCCCCCGCCGCCGCCCGCGCCTCCGCCACGGTGCCGCTTACTAGCTCGAGTATCCATGGCTGCCGTGCCGTCGGAAAGGATCGCGCGCGTGACCTGTGGCTTGGAGCAATCTAAGGGTGAAAGGACGCGATTATTTACAAACGGTCGACGAATGAGAAACAATCGCGTGTTGTGCTTTCAGATATTTTTCACTGGAAATTTGTATGAGGCATCTCAGCCACCAGCGGCATCCACCATCGCGCAGCCTCGTCGCCGCCCCTCTTACATCAGAAGCAATGGATTCCGTGGACCAGAAGACGGCAATGTACGTGGCCGCGGGCGTCGCGGCGGGCGCGTTCATTGGATACCACCTGCAGGGCAGCAACAGCTGTGCATGGTGCCCGTGGATGTGGGGTACGTACGATGCACGGGAAAACGCTCACAGCGGCGCCGCCGCAGCGAGCGCACAGTCGCCGCCGCCGGCGACACTCTCGCACGACGATTTAGAGGCGCCGTAGCATGCGTCGGTTTCTCGGGCGGAACGTTCAAGCGCGCAACTTGCCGCGCCGCCTCTCACGGTTCTTGGCCGACCTGCCTTGTCGTAGTATCAGTGCTCGCCACGTCACGTCTTCCTACGAGGAGTCGGCATCTTCATCTTCCTCCTGCACCTCCTCGGAGCCCATCCTCCTCCTCCTCCTCTTCTGCGTCTTCATCATCCTGTTCCTTCTCCTGCTCCATGGCCCCACTCCGATACACACACCCCCGCCGCTCTCCCGCCCCCGGCTCCCAAGCATCTGACTTAACACACCTCGCATCTGACACACATCACGTCCGCCTGTTTGTCAGGGGGTGGGTGCCCGGCGATGTTCGGCAGCGGCGGCGGCAAGAAGAAGGGCGCCAAGACGGGCGGCGGCTCCGGGTCTGCGACCACGAAGGAGCAGTTCATCAGCCAGCTGGGTCTGATCCCGCACCCCGAGGGCGGCTTCTTCTGCGAGACGTACCGCAGCGGCTCCACGCCGATGGCCTCCAAGGCAAGGCTCGGCAGATATTGCTCGCCACGTCATAGACCGGCGTTTCACTCAAGCAGCGAGGATTTGACTGCCTGTCCGCCGACGTCTGCCGGTCCGTACATGGAGATAGCCGAGATGCCCTCCGTCGGGGGGCAGGCAGATAACGCTCACCACATCCTACGATGCCATTTGACGCAAGAAATCAGGGTCCAAAATGTGGATGATGACGAGGGCAATAGCCGCCAGCGATTACAAAGTGGGAATATGTGCTAGACCGTTCTGCAAGGGCCAGACGGACCCCGCGGGCGACGTGATGGCCACGGCAGGGACTGATGGAAGATGCTCGCCACGTCATAGGATGCCAGTTTACGCAATACAGGAGGGTTCCAAATGCGTTTCATGACGTGGCGAGCACTATCCATCAGTCCCTAAGGCACGACGCGGGTGGTGGGCGGCGGCACCCGCAACGTCATGACCAGCATCTACTACATGCTCACGGCCGAGAGCGACCACCAGTTTTGGTAGGGCCGGTACACTTTGAGCAAAATTCAGGGAACAGATGGCCCGGCCAGGGAGGGTGCGGCAAGCGTGTGGACGGGTACACCGGTACACGACTAGCAAGCAGTGAGGTCACTGGTGTAACGGATCCTGCTTGGCGGGCGAACAACATGAGCGACCACGTGCACTACCACCACGCCGGCGGCACCTGCATCTACAACATCGTACACCCCGATGGCACCTTCGAGGTGCGGCGCCTGGGGAGCAACGTCGCGATGGGGGACCAGCCGCAGCTGGCAGGGTGCTGATTATGCTAACCCCCCCTCCGTTCAATTGTAGTATAAAATCCAGTTTCTTGAGTTACCACCACAAGTCACTTTCCGTATGCTACCGTATCCTTAGACCCTCGGTTATAGATTTGAACGCCGTCCTATGACGTGGCAGGCGTTGTGCTGTTTGCTCGGCCCTGACAGCTGGTGGTGAGGGGGGGCTCGTGTAAGAGTGTGCGGCTGGAAGCGGGCGCAGAGTTTGGTATCCTCGGCGAGGGTGTGGCGCCGGGCTTCGACTTCCGGGACTTCAAATTCGTCACCAAGACTGAGCTCAACGCAGGGGGCTTGTATTGAGAACAAGTTCTCGACCGACGATGCATCTCCACCCACTCCTCCGTACATTCCGATTTCTATATCACCATTCGCACTCAAGGTAAGTCATGCTCCGATCTCGCTTCGAATGCTTGTTCTCAACGACCCTCCTGCCGTCCCACTCCGCCCGTCTGTTGCGCGCTTCTGTATGAGCATTCACACTCGAGGTAAGCCAAGCTTCGATCTTAGTCCGAGTGCTTGCTCTAAACGACCCTCCTGCCCGGCGCTAAGTGCGGAGGGGTTTGCGGCGGCGGCCGACCTATGCAAGCCTGACCCGGAGGACACCTTCGATCATTACTACGTCCCCGGCGGGAAAAAGTAAACACAACGAGAGGCTCCACATTTGCAGAGCTTAGTTCAATCAGCGACTTCCGCAACAGCATAATATCTACTACGCTCGATATCTTCTTGAAATCACACACCATTCATTTGACTCACGTAACGATTCGCCCCGGGCGTCGACTTCTGGGGTTTCGATTTGGTGACCGAGACTGAGCTCGAGATGCCAAGCGCGGCGGCGCTTGTGGTAGCGGCGTACGTACCTTGCTAAACTGGGACCCACGCAATACGACGTCCACCACTACTGCCGCCGATGATCAGCCCAGGATTTGACCTGCGATTCTCTCTAGATGCTCGCTGTACGCGCCCACTCACTGCATAACGACATCCACTGCACAAATGCAGCACACTCTACGGCTCCATCCAGCCCCGTATGCGGAGCTGGGCGGGTGAGCTATGGAGCCAGTCTCTGATATCACTCATGGCGCTTCGTGCTGCTGTGAAGGTGCGAGGTCGGGCGCGTTGACCCTTGCCCGGCCAGGCGTTCTTCCCACAGCCCCGCTTCGAGATAGGACCAAGTAGATATTGCCCCCCGCGTCGCAGAATGCCGTTTTGCTCCAGCCTCGAGGGTTCTAAGTGCGTTGGATGTCGTGGTCAGTAATCTCTGCCATGCCTGAAAGCTAATCCCGCGCCGAAATTTAGACTCCGCGCGTAAAAGCCAAAAACGAGATATATAAACGAAAAAGGTTTTTGCCGTCAGCGGCACAAGACCCCCCTTGCACACAACCAGGCGCGCGCAGCAGCCGACAACCGCCCACGCCTGCCCGCCGCCGTCCACCCCCCGCACCGTCCAATTCTTCCGTCATGCAGTCCCCCGCCGCCGCCTCCCCGCACCACCTCCTCGTGCGCGTGTCGGGCGCGCTCGCCGCGCTGTTGGGCCACGCCGAGGGAGCCGCGCTTATTTCCGAGGAAACGTTGCTGGGAGGCTGAAGGAGGCGGGGCTGATAACCTACCCGTCGCCACTGCTCGGGGGGCTGTTGGAGAAGCTGCCCGAGGTGCTCGCGGCAGAGGTGCTACCGCGGCTGTACCCCGCGGATCTCGCCGTGCTCGCGCAGGTGGGGAGGCCGTGGCTTGCGGCGGTGGTGGCCTCCGGCCTCGCGCGCGCGGGGAAGTCCGAGGGATTGCCGCTCAAGATCACGGCGTTCTTCGGTTCCGCCGAGCGGCTGGCTTGGGCGAAGGCGAACGGGTGCCCGTGGGTCGCGAGGACGTGTGCATGGGCCGCTCGGAGCGGGAGCCTCGAGGTGCTGCGGTGGGCTCGAGCGAACGACTGTCCGTGGGATGCGGTGACGTGTGCGTGGGCCGCTGGGGGCGGGCACCTGGAGGTGCTGATCTGGGCGTGGGAACACGGCTGCCCGTGGGAGCGGGCGGACCAGGTGGACGAGGCGGACGAGGAGGACGAGTTATATGGCTACTCTATGAACTGTTGTGCACTCGCTGCCTTGGGCGGGCATCTGGAGGTGTTGAAGTGGCTGTGGGAGCACGGCTGCCCGATGGATGTGTGGACGTTGTGCGAGTGCCGCTGAGGGCGGGCACCTGGAGGTGCTGCAGTGGGCGCGGGCGCACGGCTGCGAGTGGCACGGTTGGACGTGTGCGGGTGCCGCTTATAACGGACATTTGGAGGTGCTGAAGTGGGCGCGGGAGCACGGCTGCCCGTGGGATGAGGACATGGAGGACCCGAACAGAGAGTGTTGTTGCGCGCGCGCCGCTTATGGCGGGCATCTGGAGGTGCTGAAGTGGCTGCGGGAGCAAGGTTGCCCGTGGGACGCGCAGACGTGTGCGAGCGCAGCGGAGGGTGGAAGCCTGGAAGTGCTGCAGTGGGCGCGGGAGCATCACTGCCCGTGGAACGCGTGGACGCGTCACTTCGCCGTGAAGGAAGGACATCTGCAGCTGTTGCAGTGGGCGGTGGACCACGGTGCTCCTTGAGCCGCGCATACATATCTTGATGCGCTTTCGCGCTTAACCGTGGAACGCGCTAACTGTGTGCGAGCACCGCTCTGCGCGGGCACCTGAATACGATATATTGAGCGGGAGAGCAAGATGGCCTGTGGAATGAGTGGAAACGTTGTGAAGGCGCCGCTCGGGAGTGGGCGCGGAAGCACCACCGCTTGTGGGACACTGGGACGCGTGTGGCGGCGCCTTGAGCGGAGGTGCTGAAGTGGCGAGATGAACACGGAGCTGCTTTATACCGCCTCCAACCAGTCAAACCTTGAGACGTCATCACGACGCGACAGCAAATGGAATCGATGACAAAATATGTGCGAAGTTCTAGCTCTCTAACATTGTCTTGAAAGCGCCCGGTCATGACTTCGACTGGTTATATTTCTGACTTCTGACTTCGACTCTGCTTTTAATTTCACACCATTCAGTTAACTCACGTAAACAATTCGCGCCGGGCTTCACTTCACAGTGGGCCGGGCTGGTACGGGTTGAAATCAGTTCAACCCGTGTTGAAAGCGCCTACTTTTGGCGCATAAAACTCAAATACGGGGGAACTATGAATTCATACTGGCACGTTTTGCACGGGGGCCAAGGCGGAAGCCTGGTGCCTCCTCATACACGCTGACGCGTCTCTCTCTCTCTGGCACGTGTTGCTTTCAATGTCGACATGCACAGGTCCATCACGGCTCGCTCTATCACAGCTCCATCACAAGACCATCACATATCCATTACATGTCCATCACAGCTGCATCACAGGTCCAGGCCACCATCCTCCGCCGCCTCCTTGAGGACCTGCACCCACTGCGCCATTTCCTCCTCGGTCGGCGACCGCCCGTTCTGCTCCGTGAACATGTCGACCGACCGCTAGGGCTCGCCCACTAGTCCCCTCACTCTTCAGAATTTCATCTCCAGGAGGGATAAAAAACGCCATTGGGAAGTGGTCTCAGGGACAAAACGGAAAGGGTGACTCGCAGTTGAGCTCCGAAAGGGGACGACGTGCAGCATCTCAGGCCCCGCCAGCTGCGACAGAACATCGTCAGCCTCCTCCTCCTTCTCCTCCTCCTCCTCCTCCTCCTCGCCCTCCTCCTCGTCGTTGTCGTCGTCACCGCCTCCCGCCTCCTCCTCGCCATCCACCTCCTCCCACTCGCTCTCCTCGTCAGTGCCCGCGCCCTCCTCCTCCTCCTCCTCCTCCTCCTTGTTGTAGCGGCGCAAGTAGAATGAAAGCAAAATTTCAGGCCGGTTCAGCACGTTTCAGCTTCAGGTGCCGAAATCAAGCGCAGTCAACCCAGGGTCAGGCTGGGGTCAATCTGCACCGCCCTGCCTCGTCCTCCTCGTCCAACTCGGGCGCCGCCATGCCAAAGTTGGCGAATGACAGCGCGGGCCCAAAGGCGGCGGCGGCAGTGGGGGGGGCGGCAGTGTTGGGGGCAGGGACAGCGACGGGGGATACCGCGGCAGTGAACAGTGACGTGGCAATGATCGCAGCCGCTGACGTCGGGGATTGGGTCGGAGTCAACAGCGAAGCGTTCTCGAAGGCGGTCTCCAGTCGGGCCACACCCGGGTCTAGGGTCTGAATGATAGTGCTCACTACGTCATCAAACGCATGTTTAACCTTCGTTTCTCGAGTTAACTGGCATCACATGGCGTTGCGAGCACTCCACGTCATCAAACGCCTTTTATTGCCTCGTTTCTTGAGTTAATCGGCATCCCATGACGTGGCGAGCACTATCCATCAGTCCCTACCCGGGTCGCTCCGGCGCGGCGCGGCGGAGATTCGCGGCCGCCCCGGCGCAGCCATGGTGTTGGGCGCGTCCATCAGTGATGAGTTTCTCGGTGAGCGAGGCGGCGAGGAGATTCTCGCCGAGGCGACCGCCGAAGCCGCCGCCTTCGCCGCATCAGCCGCCTCAGCCATGCCATGGGCAGCCGCTGCGGCCGCTGCACCCGCCGCCGCCGCCTCAGCCATACCACGGACAGCCGCGCTCGCGCTGAACCTGGCGGCGCCGCCGCCAGGGGAAGGCGTGCCGCCCGCGTCGCTGTCGCTGGTCATTGACATGTCGCCGACGGGGCCGCACATGACGCTTTCAGGGCTCGCAACCGACCCGCCCTTCGCCGCAACCTAGGGACGGATGGATAGTACTCGCCATGTCATCAAAAGCATTTTGAACCGTCGTTTCCTGGGTAAAATGGCAACACATGACGTGGCGAGCATTATCTGTCAGGCCCTGCCGCAGCCTGCTTCACTGCTGCAGTGTTCGCAGCCGGCGACGCCACTTCCGCCACCGCCACATAGAGACTGATGGATACTGCTTGCCACGTCATCCAACGCGTGTCGAAACCTGAATTATTGATTCAACTGGCATCATATGACGTGGCAAGCACTATAAGTGCTCGCCACTATCGCTCGCCACGTTATCAATCGCGTTTTGGACAGTCATTCTATTGAATTTACTGGCATCATATGACGTTGAGAGCACCATCAATCAATCCCTACCGGCTTCAGCAGTGACTTCATCCAATCATCGTCATCCACAGCCGCGGCCGCCACCGCCGCGGGCTTGAGCAGGGACTTGGCGAACGCGCTGAGGTTGCGGTCGTCGGGCGCCCACTCCGCGTCCACGCACTCGTATCCGCGCAGCTTGCTGGCCATGAAGCCGCGCGCGACCTCCCCAGCGCTGCCCGCCGGCGCCAGCATCATCACGCCGTGGATTAGGGCCCTGGGCAATCCTTCCACTGTCAGCTCAACTGCCAGAACCTTTGAGTGCTTTCAGCTGAGGTTTCATGTGAGGTTTCTGGCGAAGTATCTAAGGAGGCGACAGAGACGAATCAGCGCCGCAACTGAGCTGAAAAGGGAACGAGCGGCCAGGCAAGGAGGAGGATGCGGCGAGTGTGTACGGGTACACCGGCTGGCTGGAACACTATGAGAACAGAGTGAGGCCCCGCCGTGCATGGCGTTCTTCCTAGCCACCAGCTCGAGCAGCTGGCACAGGTGGCGGCCCAGGCCCTTGCGCTGGTGCGAAGGCGCCACGTGCAGGTCGCGCAAGATCAGCACTGGCTCGCCGCTCATAGCCTCCTGCGCCTCGCGGGAGGGTCATTGAGGACAGGCAACCGAATCGAGATCAAACCACCGTGTTGAAAGCTTCTACAGACGGGCGGAGGAGGTGGAGGAGATGCTACGTCGGTCGAGTGCTTTTCTCAATAACCCCCCTGTCAAAGCAGGAGGAGGAAGAGGAGGAGGAGGAGGCGGAGGAGATTCAACGTCGTCCGAGTGCTCGTTTTCCATAACCCCCCTGCCTCGCCCTGCACGCTGAAGCGGAAGTGCGCGAACGCTACGGGGCGCGCCGTCGCCGCCACAGTGGTCTTCTTCTTGCCCTTGCCCTTGCTACAGGACACGCCAGCGAGCGCCGCCGCCGGTGTTGCGACGCGCTCCGTGACGAGCGCGAAGCGGGCGGACGGGTCACACAGGTCGTCCATCTTGTCCTGCGCGTTGAAGCGATGCCCCGCGGGTGCGAGGTTGGAAGACACCAGGCCGAAAGCCCACTCCAGCTCCTCGTCGCTCATGCTGTTGCCGCTTCGGAACTGGGAGGGGAGGGGAACGGCATCGAGAGGAGTGTGTGAGCGCGAGCGTGTGGAGGAGAGGTGCTAATGCGAGGCGTGGATGGAGTGCAGAGGGGTTGGAGTAGTGGAGGAGTGGAGTGGAGGAGTGGAGGAATGTGTGCGAGGAGTTGGGGAGGCGTCAGCAGTGTGAGTAGTGTGTGTTGTATATTCAAAAGTGTGCGAGGAGTGGAGGATGAGTGTGCGAGTGCGAGTTCTAGAGGGGGAGGAAGGGGATGGGAGGGGGTGTCGGCTACCTGCACGTCCAGCGCGAGGCCGCTGCGGTCGAAGGCGGTGAACGCGGCGAAGCCCTTGAGGACGTCGCGGTCGTGCCCCGCTTCATCCCGCAGCGCCGAGCGCAGGGTGGTGAGGTGCTCCTTTGAGGTGGCTATCTGAACTTTTTTGTGAACATCGCTCTTACTGCCACCTGACTTGGACTTGCTGCCGCCGCTGGCGATGCTCGGCATGGCGGGGAGCGTGGGGGGCGGGGAGCGGCGACGGATGCGGAAAGGTCTTCGGGGGTGCTGCGCTCGAGGTTTGAATGCCCGCGTCCCTTGCTCCCGCCGACATCTATCGCACTGCTAGAAATCGGACTTATCAACACGTTTTCTTCAAAATCTGAGCTGTCAGGAATTTGAATTTCGCTCGCCGCCCGCCAAAATTTCCGAGGACGACGTGGAACATATTTTCGATGCGGCATTGCGCCGCGCCCGCCCGCCCCGGTGGACGCGTGGCTGCGTGAGGTTCGATAGTTCCGTCGCCGCCGAGCCTCGCGACTGGACTGCCCCTCGGTATCGCCCACACCGGCGCCGCCCTCGACCCGCGCGGCCTACACCACGTTGGACACAAGCGGAGAGTAGGGCCATCGCAAAACACCCTCTCAACATAAACTCACACACCCCTTCCAAGATGCAACCCCACCTGCACCCGGACCCACGGCGAGACCCTCAGTGGGATCACGCTCCCACCCTCCCCTACCTTGTGATGTGAGTGCATGTAGTACAAGGCGGCGACTGACGCTGACACTAACACTGTCGTGTGTGCCGCCATCGCCACCCGACTGGCAAAAAAACTGGTCTGCGTCTAAAACGATCAAGCGCACTGTGAGTGAGCGACTCTGCCTGCGGTGGGCATCAAAGGCCTGCCCGAGGTGCTGCGGCCGTGGCTGACGTCGGTGCAGGTGAGCAAGTACAAGGGCCTGCGCGCGGCGGTGGATGCGTACAGCTGGCTGCACAAGGCAGGGCCTGGAAGGCATTTGCTTGCAATGTCAATCAGCGCACTTCGAACCCTTGGCCCTGTCCTCCCCCTCCTCCTCCACCTCCTCCTCCTCCTCCTCCTCCTCCTCCTCCTCAGCCATAGTCTTCACCTCCTCCTCCTCGTCCTCATCCGCTCATGCATTCTCCTCAGACACAGTATTCGCCTCCTCCTCCTCCTCCTCCTCCTCCTCCCACTGCTCCTTCTCCTCATCCTCCCCGGTTCTTGAGTCAAGCTTTCAAATGGCATCCGTGACATGGCGAGAGCAACTTTTGACATGCCCTCGCTCGAGGGCGCGTACAGCTGCGCGCTGGAGCTGGGCACCGGCAACAAGTACTGGGAGCGCCAGAAACGCGACGCGCCCTATGTGCGGTACTGCATCCACCGCGCGCAGATGCTGCGCCACTTCGGCATCACTCCTGTCATCGTCTTCGACGGTGACCGCCTGCCGGCCAAGGGTATGGTCTGTCACAGACTGCCCACCAAGTCATGGGATGCCATTTGACTCAATGAGCGAGGGTTAAACATGCGTGTATATGACGTGGCAGGCAATGGTCTTGGCAGGCATTGCTCGCCACGTTAAAGGGGTGTTATTTGAATCTGAAAACGAGGGTTTGAAAGCGTGTCAATGACGTGGCGGGCATTATCAAATCTGCCGGGCCCTAGTAAACGGCGACGAGGAGACTGACCGGCGGGAGCGCCGCGCGGCGGCCAAGCGCAAGGGGCAGGATCGACTGGACGCGGGCGACCGCGATGGCGCCTCGTTCCACTTCGCGCAGGGCATTGATGTGTCGCCGTCCATGGCGCACGAGCTGATCGCGGCGCTGACGCGCGACGGCTTCGAGTTTATTGTTGCGCCGTATGAGGCGGACGCGCAGATCGCCGCGCTGGCGCAACTGGGCGGAGGCAGGGCCTTCCACTCGCGTCGATACCAAACCCGACACTGAGTTCAAACCCGAGTGCCAGCGGAACAGGGGACTCTGTCCGGAAAGACTCTTCTCAACTCCAATAGCAGCCGATTTCCGCTATTTGAGTCATCTGGTCGACCCTTCCCTGTTCAGCCACTCCAGTTACCCAACTCAATGCCTTCAAGGTGCTCACGATAAGCTGAAAGGGAACGATTGTGCAGGCCCTGGGCTGTGGCACTGCAGGGGGTGTGGACGTGGTGTTCACGGAGGACTCCGACCTGGTGGCCTACGGGTGCCCAGTGGTGCTCTTCAAGTTGGACAAGTTTGGCGAGTGCCAGGAGCTGCGGCTGGCCGACGTCATGGCCGGCCCGCCGGGGCAGCAGCAATCGCAGCAGCAGCAGGAGGAAGAGGACCACAGGGAGGAGCGTGAGGGACGCGGGCAGTGTGCTGACGGCGGGGATGCGGCGGCTGGCGCAGGCCCTGGTGGCGGCGACGACGGCCAGGGTGCCAACACTGCAGAGGTGGTGGAGGCGGGGGCAGCTGGGGAGGCGTGGGAGGTGGTGGTGAAAGCGGAGGTGGTGGAGGTGGTCGAGGTGGGGATCGAGGACGACGATATCGAGGAGGATCTTGAGATTGCCACAGGCCGGGGACGCGGGGCGAAGTCCAAGGTAGGGACCGATGGATAATGCTCCACATGTCTTCGACAACGTATAAGCCCGTGTCTATTTTTGTGTTTTTATAATCAAAACCTAGGAGATGGTATGCTACATGTTAACATATTTGAGAAATGGGGGATTTTTCAATTCCTCGTGTCTTGATTGCAGTTGCATGATGTGACGTTGCGGGCATCATTCGTCTGTCCCTAGTCCAAGGTTGCCAAGAAGGGACCGAAAACTAAAAGGGCAGAAGCCGCCGCCGCCAAGGCAGGGGGGGGGTATTGAGAAGAGGCACTCGACCGCCGTAGAATCTCTTCCTCCTTCTACGCGCGTATATAAGAGCATTCAGCCTGACCGTGAGTAATGCTCCGACCTTGGTCGAGTGCTAGTTATCAATGACCCACCTGCCCAATCACCCTGAAAGAACGGCATGCACCGACCTCGGTCGAATGTTGTTCCAAACGACCTTTCTACCCATTTACCCTGAAAGTAAGTCATGCTTCGACCTCGGTCGAGTGCTCGTTCTCAATGACCCTTCGCCAAGGCCGCTGCCGCCGCCGCCAAGGAGGAAAAGAAGGCCGCCGCCGCAGCCGCCAAGGCCGCCGCCGGCGGGGCGAAGAGCGCTCCGCTGAACTTCACGGGATGGGACATGGAGCGGTTCCTCGGTCTGTGCGTGCTGTCTGGCTGCGACTTCCTGCATAACGTGCCGGGCATCGGCATCAGAAAGGCGCACGCGCTGGTCGTGAAGCACGGCACTGTAGCCACCACCATAGCTGTCATGCACGGCAGGGGCTTCCACTCGTCCATCTTTCAGGTCATTTGAGGCATTTTCATCACTGAAACCCTGAAGTACCCAGCGTAATCTTGTACACACAGCCCATGGACACATTATCTCGACTCAATCATCAGACTGCGATTTCAAAACGGAGCTTGAAAAGAATCGTCGAGCGGAGTGCCCATTAATAGTTCTTGAGTTGAGCCGGAAATGTGGACGGTTGTAAGCCCCTGATGCAAGGGGACAAGAAAATCGTCATGCCGGATGGGTACAACGAGGCGTTCCAGCGCGCGTTCTGGACGTTCCGGCACGCGCGGGTGTACGACCCCAAGCTGCGGTGGGGCATGCCACATAATGCTCGCCCTCGCCACGTCATCCAACACAATGTGAAGCCTCGTTTCCTGGAAGTAAACGGCCTATGATGTGGCGAGCAGCATCTGCCAGCCGCCTCGTCTTCAACACGCAATTCGAACTCTCGCTTCTTGGATTACTTGGCATCCTGTAACGTGGCGATCAATACCTGTACGACCCCAAGTTGCGGCGGCTGCGGGCGCTGACCCCTTTCCCGGCGGAGCTGGAGGGGAATGATGCAGACACTGACTTCCTGGGCGCCGATATCGAGGACCACGTGGCAGTGGAGGCAGGGCTGCGATCATTTAATTACATATTATTTCCTTATTTGCCTCCTGAATACACCCAAACACCATTATATCAGGTGCCCCGTCACGCAGGAACGAGAGGTTTTGTTTAAAGAACGTTCAACGAACCCCAAGCACTCACATGGTGAGCTTTGACCAACCCCCTCCACCATTGCAAGCGGACAGACCCTAAAGCTGTCAGGGTTTAATCTGATCAATTCTCCTGTTCAATTTAATTTGATCAATTGACAGTCTAGTTGCCACTTCATCCACGCCATTTTGGACCCTTGCGCGTTGATGACGTGGCGAGCAGTGACATTTATATGGCCATACGTGGAGGTGGCGGAGGGGCGGCTGGACCCCATCACGCGGCGACCGTTCCGGCCCCCGCCCAGCCCGCAGAAGCAGCGCCCGTGGTTGGGCGGTGCAGCTTGACAGTATCAAAATGAGTGGTGAAAGCGACAATGATTTCAGCGCTTAAATCGGTATCCTCTCGACCAAATATATGAGGGTCTTCAGGGACTGAATTTCGAAAGCGGAGACAGGGTTTAAGGTACAATGTCATTAAACGCTTTTAGAGAGAGAGGAGAGATACGCTGCCGCGTGTATGAGGGTGCGCCGGGCTTTCGCCCTGGCCAGCCTGGCCCCTGTCATGAAACGCTTTCAAACTTTACTTTTGATTTCAGCTTGCGGCACTACTCCGCGGGGGTCGGGGGGCAGCGGGGGCCGGGGGGAGCAGCGGCCGGGGGGCGGCGGGGGGCGCGACCGGGTGTTTGGGGGCGCACAGGACGCGCCGCCGGTCAAGCCGCCGCCACGCCCTGCGGCGTTCGCCAATCTGTTCGCTGCAGTACCCGGGTTGTTTGCGGGGGGCGGCGGCGGTGGCGGCGGCAGCGTGGGGCGCGGCGGCGGCACGGGCGGCGGCGGCGGCGGCGGTGGG
>Ga0307488_10001986_pt1 | contig 17263 bp, 16 predicted proteins | sample SB02metaG_FD_202248 | JGI IMG/M metagenome (GOLD analysis project Ga0307488, IMG submission 202248) | Sea-ice brine microbial communities from Beaufort Sea near Barrow, Alaska, United States - SB 0.2 | ecosystem: Environmental > Aquatic > Marine > Coastal | place: USA: Alaska | collected... | reverse complement strand
CGCCATGTCTGAAATTAATCTATATAAGCCGGGTGCAATATCACGCTGTTCTTTATTTAAGTAATTATTTCTCGAACTCATGGCTAAACCGTCGGGTTCTCGCTCTGTGGCCACGCCATGTATTGTCAAGTTCATTGATAAGTCAGTCACCATTGCCTTAATTACTTGCAACTGCTGAAAGTCTTTTTCACCAAAAAAAGCCATATTCGGTTGCACCATATTAAACAGTTTACAAACAATAGTAGCAACGCCTCTGAAATGGCCTGGACGACTGGCACCGCAAATCATATAAGATAAGCCTGGTACCTCAACAAAAGTCTGTTGTTCTAAACCTCTGCTGTATATATCAATCACTTTAGGCATAAACAAAATATCGACTCCCAATTCGGCTAACGATGCTTTGTCTTGTTCTATAGTCCTTGGATATGCATCGAGGTCTTCATCAGGGCCAAATTGCAAAGGGTTAACAAAAATCGACACGACCACGATGCTTGCATGTTTCTTCGCTTCTTTAACCAATCTTAAATGGCCATCGTGCAGGTTGCCCATAGTTGGCACAAAAGCAATTGATTGCTTTTGTGATTGCCATTTACGGCGTGTTTCTCTTAGTGTTTGTATGTCGCTGACTATATGCATAAGACTTACTCAAAAGAATGTTCTGGGCCAGGAAAACGGTTTGCTTTAACATCATCTATATAAGCAGTCACAGCGGAGCGCATGTCATTATTAGCAATTAAGTAGTTTTTACTAAATTTAGGCATATAATTGGCGCTAATACCGAACATGTCATGCATGACCAAAATTTGTCCATCGGTACCCACGCCTGCGCCGATCCCTATAACAGGGATTTTCAATGCTTCGGAAATGAGTTTCGCAACCGCACTTGGAATGCATTCTAAAACAAGTAATTGGACACCCGCATTTTCGAGTTTAATAGCGTCATCTACGATCTTCTTGGCTTGTTCATTTTCTCTTCCCTGCACTTTGAAACCACCAAAAACATGCACGGATTGTGGGGTTAAACCTAAATGTCCGCAAACCGGAACTCCGCGTTCAACCAATCCAGTAATTGTTTCAATAAGCCACTCGCCACCTTCAACTTTGACCATGCTCGCGCCGCTTGCCATCAGCTTCGCTGCATTGCCATATGCCTGCTCTTTACTTGCATAACTCATGAATGGCATATCTGCTATAACAAAAGCCCTGCTGGTTCCTTTGCACACGCAGGCAGTGTGATAAGCAATATCATCAACGCTAACCGACAATGTGTCGTTGTCGCCTTTTAGCACCATACCAAGTGAGTCACCAATAAGAATGACATCGATTAATTGCTCATCAAACATTTTTGCAAAGCTAGCATCATATGCTGTAAGTGCTGCTATTTTTTCGCCTTTTTGCTTTAATTGCATCAGCGTTGATGTGGTCACTTTTTTCATCTACATATCTCTTATTAATTACTTCACACTTGCGCTTATTTTCATACTCGAGACTGTCGGATCAATCCGATATAGCCCCTCCAAATTGCATTTTGCAACCCAAGTTGCTAGAGAACGTCCATCTTGCATGACTAAATCAGGTGAAATTTCAAACAATGGGACCAGCACAAACTCCCTCTCCTGCATGCCATAGTGAGGTAGTGTGAGATGCTTCGTTTTTAAGGCGAGATCATTGTAAAGCAAAATATCTAAATCTAATGTTCTGGGCCCCCAGCGATCACCGAGTCGCTCGCGACCTTGCAGATTCTCAATAATTTGCAGTGTAGACAGTAATTCTTGTGGTTGCAGGGATGTCTTAATTTTGCAAACTGCATTTACATAGTCAGGTTGGTCTTGAGGCCCCATAGGCGAGCTGGAATAAAAATGAGAATGAGTAACCAATGCCATTTGGCTATGGCGATCTATTGCAGCTAATGCCTGTTCTAGCTGTTTTACAGGACTACCAAGATTGCTTCCTAGGCCAATATAGGCAATATCCGACAACATGATTAATTAGCTTTCCGTTTTTTGTTAAATTTTCGTTTCTTGGGTGTGCCAGCTTCCTTGCGCAAATCAGTAATCATGTCTTTGCGTTGCTCTGGTGTAACCTCTTGAAACTCAGTCCACCATTCACCTAATTCATGTAAATCCCCGCCTTCAATTTCACCTCTAATCAGCAAGAAATCATAAGCGGCTCTAAATCGTGGATGGCTCAAGGTTTGATATGCGCGACGTCCAAAACGTTTGGGCAAGCGCAACTGTAGTTGCCACATTTCGCGTACGGGCATACTAAAACGTTTTGGTATCATTATACGCTGAGTCTGTCTGTGCAAAACCTCACCGACAGCGATATTGAACGCATCATGGTGCGCAACACCAGACTCACTCATAATCAACTGTGTGCGTTCCTCAACCGGATACCAAAGAAAAGCAGCGTATAGGAATGCAGGAGTGACTCGTTGTTCATTGTTTAAACGGTCATCAGTATTTTTAAGTACTTTCTCAACAAGTTTCATTTCTCTGCAAGTATCGTCGATAAGCAAAGGGGCTAGTTGCGGAAACAGCTGTGTAAATAAGCCATATTCGTGCAGCAAATGAAAGGTGCGCAGTCCGCAACCACTCACTAATAATTTCAGGACTTCTTCAAACAGCCTCGCTGGAGGAATGTTAGCAAGTAAATGCGCCAATTCTTTAATTTGGTCACCGACTTCTGCAGGGATCGACATACCTAGTTTCGCACTGAAACGAATAGCTCGTATCATACGCACTGGATCTTCACGAAATCGCGTTGCAGGGTCGCCAATAAGTTCTATTTTCTTTTCTTTAATCGACGACATTCCATCTGCAAAATCAATGATGCATTGATCCTTTGCACTGAAATACATTGCGTTAAAGGTAAAATCCCGACGTTCAGCATCTTCTTCAATACTCCCAAATACGTTGTCTCGCAGCAACTGACCTTGTTGGTCTTGTTTTGCCAACACATCATCAACTTGGTTGCCGCGACGCCCTTTTACTTGGGTTTTATTTTCTTCTTCGTTAGCGTTCACGTCTTCATGGTGCCCGCGAAACGTGGCTACTTCTATGACATCTCTGCCAAAAACGATGTGTGCTAAACGAAAGCGTCGACCGATCAATCGACAGTTACGAAAACATTCTTTAACTTGTTCAGGAGTTGCATTCGTTGCAACGTCAAAATCCTTGGGTGTCTTTCCCATCAATTTGTCGCGAATACAGCCACCTACCAAATAAGCTTCATATCCTTTTGCATTCAATCTGCGCAGCACTGAAAGCGTATTATCACTAATATCAGCAAAAGTAACTGGATGCTCTCCCTTTGGGATAAGCACTGGATTAATTACTGATTGTTTTTTCGTTGGGGTGCTTGGCATGCCACCTTGACCTATTATTAACGACGTCATTTAGCGTCATCTTTGTTATTGTTGTAACGGTATATTGTATTATTACCGTCTTGAAACCGTTTTAGTTTCTATTTAACCTTAATTTCGGTTAAGTATGTGAATTATACTGTATTTATGTCAGAAAGCAGAATTTCTCTTCTCTTTGCTAGTAAATTAGGTGACCAATGCTTTAAAGCCCAATTAATCAGGTCCTCCACCGTCATTTTTTCGGACAACGAACGGTTCGACAATCCAATTACTGCAAATGCATCAACAAGGTTTTTTACTGCTCGCTTGCTTTCAATCGCTATAGCATGGTTTTGTTTGCTCAATTTTTTGCCATTTTCAAAACAAATGACGGGTAAATGAAAGTACTTAGGTGATTTTTCATCCAACAATTTATATATGTGTTGCTGTTGTAAGGTGGTATCAATAAGGTCAGCACCACGGACTACATGAGTAACTTGCTGCTCAATGTCATCGACCACCACCGCTAAGTTATAGGTAAATAAACCATCTCTACGTCGTATACTTAGATCTTCACTACAGAACAATGGCTCAACAAACACTTCACCTAAGTGAAGATCATGGTAGCCATAATTATGAGAAGTATTGATTAATCTAAGGGCATTATCTTTAAAGGGTAAATGCAGCTCGCGACATACACCAGTATAGTATTTTCCTTTCGATTTAACAGCTTGTCGAGTGCACGAACAGGCATAAATAAGTTGCCGTTTATGTAATCTATTTACTGTTTTCTGATATTCATTTTGTCTATTAGTCTGGTAAATTACGTCGCCGTCCCAGCACATTCCATGTGAAATGAGTTGAGATAATATGATTTTGTCTGCGTCGGCTTTAACTCTTGTAGTGTCTACATCCTCAATTCTTAGCAGCCATTGACCATTTGCTTGACGAGCATGCAGAAAGCTAACGAGCGCACACACTAAAGAACCAAAGTGAAGTGGTCCGCTAGGGGATGGAGCAAATCGACCAACATAAGGCAGCATAACAAAAACCTGCTCAGAAAAAATAACACAGAGTTTAATAGGCAATAAAAAACCGTGTAGCATACGCTAACACGGTTTTAATGAATTCGATAGAGACCTACATAGATTAACCCTGCAGTTGTTTCTCTTTAATTTCAGCTAGCGTTTTACAATCAATACACATATCTGCAGTTGGGCGTGCTTCTAATCGGCGAATACCAATTTCGATACCGCAGGTATCGCAAAAACCAAAATCGTCATCTTCGATACGTTTCAATGTTTTTTCGATTTTCTTAATCAACTTTCTTTCGCGATCTCGTGCTCTTAACTCCAAGCTAAATTCTTCTTCCTGCGCCGCTCTGTCGACCGGATCTGGAAAATTAGCTGCTTCCTCTTTCATATGGTGAACGGTACGATCAACTTCTTGACGAAGTTGGTTACGCCACGCTTTGAGAATCAACCTAAAATGATTCATTTGAGCATCGTTCATATATTCTTCGTCGGACTTTTCTTGGTATGGCATAACGTCAGCTAAACCAAGTAATCCTATCGCTTTTTCTGTTGGCATCTGCCATTTCTCCTAAACGTCGACATTTTGCATCCCTTTGCCTCATGTTTACTGGCAAATAACATCGTACAATAATGTTGTTTCTTAATTATTTATCACATTTTTTTGCAATAAATACAATAATTCTATAAATCACTTTTACTTTCAGGACGGTAATATGGTGATTTTTACACAAAAATCAATCTTTATTTAATTGGAATTTGGTATCGAATGAGCTAACTCGATAAAATCACTAGAAAAATTGCAATTATAACAAATTACTTCAACACCTACTTTTTTTGCTTCGGATACCGCTTGAGCATATTTTTCATCAATATGGCTCGCAATGTTAAAATGCGTGATGCCTGAATGTTGAGCACAAAATAGTAAAACTGCTTTATGTCCTGCTTTTGCTAATTTCGCTAATTCGTTCGCATGTTTTGTTCCTCGTTGAGTAACGGCATCAGGAAAAAGTCCGAGCGAACCTTCGCATAGGGTCATCGATTTTACCTCGATGTAGCAGTCGGGCATACCATCGCCCTGTAGAAAAAAATCTATTCTACTATCACCTACTTTGTATTCAGGCGTTATTCGGTTGTATTCTGCCAACTCTGGTATTTTATGCTGCTGTAATGCGCTTTTTACTATTTTATTAGCGTTATTGGTATTAATCCCAATCCAATGTCCGTTATTATTTACCGCCATTTCCCAAGTATGAGCATATTTTCGTTTTTGATTTGCAGACTTGCTCAAAAATACTTTCCAACCCGGCTGAGCGCAATTGGTCATGGCGCCTGTATTTGGACAATGCACCGTTAACAAGTCACCGTTCTGTAATTCAACATCAGCTAAAAAGCGTTTATAACGTTTTATTAGAACTGCTTCTATCAAACGTGATTCGAACCTAACCATGCAACTTATTTCCTTTTAGCGCCTTGTATGCAATACATCATGGTATTTATTCTGGCGTGTTGTTGTTACTATTTATAGCTGTAAATATTGCGTTTCGCGAATTTGTCCGCACTTATTGACTAGTAATAGGCAGTAATAGACTGCTATTAAATTCATAAAACCTTGTTGGAGTCATAATGTCAAATTTCCTCGTTTCATTGAGCCATGAACCCGCTTCTGCTTCATGGGGAGCTAATAGTAAATTATCATTCATCACCGGTGGCGCGATATTGCACCTTCTTGATACCGGATTGCATTTGCGTCAAATTCAGCAATCAACACGCAAAATTGCTTCATTAGGTGTCGAAAATATTGAATTCTCAGGCGATTGGGATATCGAGCAACAATGGGCATTTGTCACAAGTTTTTGTGGTGCTGGCTTCAAAGGGATTATTACCTGGTGCAAAAATGCAGATGCAAGTGATTTAAGCGCTCGCTTTGCTGCAATGCAGTTTACTCGACAGTTAGTCAATGAAACGCCTGAAGAGCTAAGCCCCGAGTCATTGGCGACTGAAGCGGCGGCATGGATTAAATCATTGGCTCCAGAACATGTTAAAACAACCATGTTAACTGGAGAAGAGCTTCGTAAAGCCGGTTGGCATGGTATTTATGAAGTGGGTCGCGGTAGTTGTCGTCCACCGGTGTTACTGGAGTTGGACTATAACCCAACCGGTAACCCTGACGCAGTTGTTGATTTTGCACTGGTAGGTAAGGGCATTACATTCGACAGCGGTGGTTATAGCATTAAGTCTAGCGAAGGAATGTTGGATATGAAGTGCGATATGGGCGGCGCGGCAACAGTCACTGGAGCACTTGGACTTGCTATTATGCAAGGCCTGAATAAGCGAACTAAACTTTTTCTTTGTTGCGCAGAGAACTTAATAAGTGACCATGCTTATAAGTTGGGAGACATTATTACCTACAAAAATGGGGTGACTGTTGAAATAGTTAATACAGATGCAGAAGGTCGCTTAGTATTAGCAGATGGCCTTATGGCCGCAACGGAATCAGGTGCACGGAAAATTATTGATGCTGCCACATTAACGGGTGCTGCAGTTATGGCAGTTGGTAAAGAATTTAATGCTATTTTTAGTTTGGATGAAGTATTTCAGGCATCCTTTCTTGCTAGTGCACAAAAAGTAAATGAACCGCATTGGCGCTTGCCGTTGATGCCTTGGCATCAAGATCAGTGTGCATCGCCTTTTGCGGACACTGCAAATAGTCGCCCAGTTAAAGGAGGTGGTGGAGGCGGTGCTTCTAACGCAGCCGGTTTCTTATCGCGCTTTGTGGGTAACGAAGGACAAGGTTGGGTGCATATGGACTTGGCTGCCGCATATAATCGAAATGGGACCGACATTATGCCAAATGGCGCAACAGCAATAGGCATAAGAACTATCGCGGACCAACTTATAAGCTAAAGTGAAGTAAAGGCGGTTTAGATGCCGCCTAATCTTTGTGCTAATACTTTATACTTTTCAACGTCGCCACTATAAGTAGAGGGATACCGTTGTCATTTTTTTCTTTTGCGAGTAATAGTCTTTCTCTTTCGAGTCTTTCAACTCATCCGTCTAACAAACCAAGAAATTCAGCTACTTCATTCACAGTCATCAACGCCATTTTTTGCTCGTATTTATTAATAATAAAAAATCGATCCGTTAAAGGTTAAAACGATAGTTGCGATCAAATTATTAGGGAAATCATAATGTCAGCATGTTTATTGATTTTAAAAAACGATAAAAGGAAGAGTTAGTATAGATAATATTCTTTAGTTTTTTGGTGTTTCACTGCCATTTGTGCCAACAATAGCGCATACTCGCAGTTTTTTTGGAGAGACTAATTTGATCGAAATATTATCAGCAGCAACGATGCTTTTTCTCATCATGGACCCTCTTGGAAACTTACCAATTTATATGTCAGTGTTAAAAACGATCGACCCGAAAAGACGACGCATCGTTATCGTCCGCGAATTATTATTTGCGTTGATTATATTGATGGTGTTTTTGCACAGTGGTCAGGCACTTCTTGATTTTCTTAAAATAAAACAAGAAACAGTTAGTATTGCAGGTGGTATTATTTTGTTTATCATCGCGCTTAAAATGATTTTTCCGCAAGTGGGCGGGATTATGGGCTTACCTTCTGGTGAGGAACCTTTTATTGTGCCTCTGGCTGTTCCGATGATTGCTGGCCCTTCAACGATGGCGGTGCTCATCTTGCTCTCTAGTCAAGAACCTAACAAAATGACCGAATGGAGTATCGCCTTGTTTGCCGCTTGGTTGGCAAGTGCCGTTATTTTAACTATGTCCAATACATTTCATCGCTTACTGGGTGAAAAAGGATTGAATGCTGTTGAACGTCTAATGGGTATGATACTTGTCATGATCGCCATTCAAATGCTGCTGAATGGCATTGGTGCCTATTTTCAACATCAACTAAGCTGAAAAGTTGTACAAATGGTACACAAAATTAATTTTTTAAACTGAGTTATCAATTATGTCTAATACAAAACAAAAAAGTAAAGGCGATTTTACTAGTGACAAACTGAGTACGTTTCAGCAAGTAAGAGACCTGTCAAAAAAGCCAGCAGTTGCTTTTTCTGCGGCTTTGCTGCAACGCATGCTGCCAAACTACGAACTATTTTGTGATGTCAGTGAATTTGGTGACAAAGAACTCGCTACAAAGCTAGTTGAACTCATTTGGGAATGGTTAAATGCATCCAAAGCAAAAATTAATATTGCGGTTCAATTAGAGAAACTTGAAGAAGTGACTCCTGATATTGAAAACTTCGATAATTTTGGTGTATATCCCGCACTCGATTTTTGCATGGCTCTGACTGCCACTCTTCAACTCATGGCGGACGAAGAGCCCAGTGGTGCTGTTATCGTTGCTAAATTGAGTCAGGGTGGTGTTGAAGCATATTTGTTAGCGTTATCTGAAACCGACTTAAGCAACGAAGAAATAAAACGGGACCCCTTGATGCAGTTCGAAATTGATACTCAACTTGAGGTGTTAGCGATGTGCAAGGATAAGTCAATTGACTTCAAATCGTTGCGTCGCGAAATGCAAGCGCAAGAAATGTCTAACATAGGTCTGAGTTTAAGCGACTAGCTTACGCCACATTTTAGCATTTAGGTTGCACAAACCTGAGGATGTTAATGCCTTATTTGCTACTCCACTAGATATAGCTGAGTACTTACTTGTTGGGTTGATTTCTCTTTGATTAGTCTCCAATCGGCAGGAAGTAGCAGTAAATCTGCGTTTACTTCTCTCTCTATGTAGACTTTCGAGCCCGGCTTTGTGAGTTCTCTGGAATCGATTAGGTTAATGCAAGGTTGCACTAAATTCTGCTGGAATGGTGGGTCGATGAACACAATATCGACCACTTTTGAAAATTGTTGTAGCAAATCTAACGTATTTCCCTGAATAACACAGGCTTCTTCTGAGCTGTACTTTAGTAATTCGGCATTTGCGGTTAATTGCCTAGCTGCTTGTTTATCTAGCTCCATCAAGTTAACCACATCAGCGCCACGAGACAGAGCTTCAAACCCGAGTGAGCCTGCACCGGCAAAGCAATCAAGGCAGTGTGCACCGCTTACGTCCATCATCAGCCAATTAAATAAGGTTTCTTTAGTTCGATCGGTTGTTGGGCGAAGGCCCTTAGCATTTATTACTGGAAGCTTTCGACCACGGTGGCTGCCGCCAATTATCCGAATAGACCCTGTGCTTGAATTTGCCTGTTTTCTTGCTCGCGTCATGTGCTATGAAAGTGTTAGTATTAAGTATATTTTAAATTATATCTGAATCTACTCATCTTCTGTTAAGGATTTTTTGAACAATATGGCAAATCTGTTTAATTGGTTTAAAAAAGACCAACCTAAAAACCAGCCTGAAACGACTGAAGAACAAACAAATGACGCCGAAAAAGAGATTTTTTTGGACGCTCAAACTGAATCTGAATCAAAATATGAATCAGAGCTTGAATCTGTTTCAGAGCTCATTGTAGACGTCGAGAAAAACTACGATGAGGCTTCTCAATCAGTATATTCTGCAGAAACAATAGCCGAAAACTCATCAACGCCAGAGATTATCATTGGTGGCGACATTGACAGTACTGGTGTTGGAACTGAGAATACGTCTGTTGAAATCGAGAGTAGCTCTGTTGATTCTGATTTAGCAAGTTTTGAGTTAGAAGAGAGTGTCCAATCGGTCGAATTCGTTACGACAGAAAAGCCAAGCTCTAGCGGTTTTTTTAGTCGCTTAAAGCAAGGCTTATCTCGCACTAAAGAGAGTATTGGCACAGGCTTCGTATCGCTGTTTGCAGGTAAAAAAATAGATAGCGACTTATATGAGGAGCTAGAAACACAATTACTTATAGCTGATGTTGGTATTGTAACAACAACAAAAATTATCAATAGTCTTACTGAAAGTGCAAAATTATCACAATTGAAAAATGGCGATGCGCTCTATGAGCTGCTAAAAGAACAAATGAAAGCGCTATTAGAACCTGTATCGGAACCACTCGATTTAAGCGCTACAAATGTTGAGAACGGCAGTAAACAACCGTTCGTTATTCTAATGGTTGGAGTCAACGGTGTGGGGAAAACAACCACCATTGGTAAATTAGCAAAGCAGTTTCAAGGCGATGGTAAGAAAGTAATGCTAGCTGCAGGGGATACATTTAGGGCCGCCGCGGTCGAGCAGTTACAGGTTTGGGGAGAACGTAATAATATCCCGGTAGTTGCTCAACAAACAGGTTCAGATAGTGCGTCTGTGATTTTTGACGCCTTGGCATCGGCCAAAGCAAAAGGCATTGACGTGTTAATTGCCGACACCGCAGGGCGACTACAGAACAAAGGACACTTAATTGAAGAGCTCAAAAAGATAGTTAGAGTGATGAAAAAAATTAATCCTGACGCGCCACATGAAGTTATGTTGACGCTTGACGCAAGCACAGGTCAAAATGCGGTGAGTCAAACTAAAATATTCAACGAAGCGGTGGGTATAACGGGTATTAATTTAACGAAATTAGACGGCACAGCGAAAGGCGGTATTATTTTTTCACTTGCTGACCAATTTGGTATTCCCATTCGCTATATTGGGATTGGAGAGGGTATTGATGACCTTCGTCCATTTGAAGCGCAGCAATTTGTTGATGCACTGTTTAGTCAGGATGTTACTGAAGAACATTAGAGGATGTCAGGTTGATAAAGTTTGAACAGGTAAGCAAAACCTATCCCGGTGGCCAGCAGGCGTTGAGAAAAGTCGACTTTCATGTAGAGAAAGGTGAAATGGCTTTTTTAACTGGGCATTCAGGCGCAGGGAAAAGTACATTACTGAAGCTAATCAGCATCATGGAAAGACCGACTGTAGGTCAAGTTCTCATCAATGGTCACAATCTAAGTTCAATAAAACGCAGAGAAATTGCTTATATTCGCAGAGATATAGGCATGATATTCCAAAGTCATCAATTGCTCATGGACAAAACTGTCTTTGATAATGTGTCACTCCCCCTGGTTATCGAAGGCCATACTAGAAAAAATATCGCTAAGCGCGTTGACGCAGCCCTCGAAATGGTTGGATTGCGTGATAAAGCTAAAAATCTTCCAATTACATTGTCAGGCGGTGAACAACAGCGTGTTGGTATTGCTAGAGCAGTGGTCAATCGTCCTCCATTATTACTAGCCGATGAGCCTACAGGTAACCTCGATCCTAAGCTTTCAATGGAGATCATTAGGCTGTTTGAGGACTTCAATCAAGCGGGGGTGTCTGTCTTTATTGCTACCCATGATTTAGGGCTTATAGCGCGCATGAAGTATCGAACGTTGACGCTAAAAAATGGACAAATGATAACTGATGGGCTTAACGAGCAATCGAACCAAGGTTTGTACGTATGAGTCTATTGTTTAAAGGGCGCGCGCAAGGCGCTGAATCAGTCAAAATTGGTATGTTTCAATTGCTAATTATGTTTTTTACCGATCATCTGCGCCAGGCTGTAAATAGCCTTGGCGAGTTGTGGCGCTCACCCTTTGCCTCATTGATGACAATTGGCGTGTTAGGTTTTAGTATCACCCTCCCTAGCACGCTTTACGTGCTGGTCAAAAACACCGAACAAATCAGTCAACAGTGGGAACAGGCATCAGAAATTTCCTTATTTTTACGAGAGGGGGTGACTGATGCGAGTGCTCAACAACTATTAACCCGATTACGATTATGGCCAGAAGTCGCTGAGGTCGCTTATATAAGCGCGGATGAGGGCTTAAAAGAATTTCAAATGTTATCCGGGCTTGGTGACGCATTAGACTACTTAGAAACAAATCCATTGCCGGCAGTGGTACTAGTGGTGCCTACCAGTAAGCATGCGAGCCCCACGTCAGCCGGGATATTACTCGATAAATTGCGTAAAGAGAGAGAAGTTGAGATTGGTAAACTAGATATTGAATGGCTCGAACGTCTCTACGCGCTTATAGGAATTGCAAAGGACTTAGTGACACTGCTAGCGGTACTTCTGTTTTTTGCCGTTGTGCTCATCATTGGTAACACTATTAGGCTTAATATTCTCAGTAAAAGAGATGAAATTGTTGTGATGAAACTGGTTGGAGCCACTGATGCTTTCATTCAACGACCATTTTTGTATACCGGTTTTTGGTACGGTTTCCTAGGTGGCATTATGGCTTGGATAACGGTACTAATCATTCTGTTATGGGTTGATTACAGTATGCAAGATTTCATGGAAAAGTATCAAGTTAACTTTAATTTGACATCTATGGACTTGAGTACATTAATATTTATGCTTTTGGTATCTGTAAGTTTAGGAATTACTGGGTCACTGTTGTCTGTGCAACGCCATGTAAAAGATATTGAGCCCAGATAGGTTTGTCTATTTCTTAATTGGCTTACTTTGTTACTAATATATTTTTTATTTTTTTTGGGGGGGGGCCTTTGCAAAAAAAATCTAGAAAATCCGTTGCTCAATGAATAGGTGACATTACAAAACCAGTTTGATGCATTCGAAAAGCTTTCTTTGGCAATAAAATTAGTTGCTGTTTTAGTTGCGATATTGTTCGCTTTTGAGTTAAAAAATCCCGAAATTATCCTCGTGCTCAATAGCATTTGTTGGGTCTAAGATGCTATCTGGAAAACTTTTCAATCCAGATTTGCAGACAGATTAGTGGCAGTAGAGAGTCAACTATCAAGTGGGTCTAGTATGCCAATATTCAATTTAATACGGTCTGGGAAGCAAAACCAAGAGGCTTAATATCGCTAGTGACAGAATACCTGCGACATTCAGCTAAACCTACAGTCGTCTTCCCTCATTTTGTACTTCTTGGTTTGGGCGTGTATGTGGTGCTTTTTCTTTAGTATCTAAATATCAGCAAAACATGAGTTTTAACCTTGAGCTTTAGTTTTCGGGAAGTAGTCAGATAACGCTTGGCGCATGTCATTACTCCAACGAATTGAATCGTTGAAAATGCCATGCAGTTCTTTCTGCGATATATCTAAGCTCTCAGCTTGTGCCATTATCTTGCCCCACAAACCGGCTTCAAATGCTTTAGCTGTTTGTAGGTATTGCGCATAATCACCATCAACACCCAGCAGCGCTTGTTTAATGTCCGTACTAATCGGTAACTTCTCAAGAATACTCGCCATTTCCCCATCTAAAATAGTATCGAGTAGCGAAAATAGACCGACAATAAATGCTGACATCGCCTTATTTTTGCCATGTTTATGCATTTCGAATAGCTCACAAAATTTAGCTCTAACTAGTGATACTTGGAGCAACTCTACAGGCTTGTCATCGTTTAGACTGGCAAGCGATAGTAACGCAATGAATTTTTTGACTTCAACTTCACCAAGATAATGCAATGCATGGCGCAGTGAAGTAATTTTCTCGCGCTTGTTGATCATTGGATTGTTAATAAACCGCAGTAATAAATACGATAACGCAGCGTCACGCTCGATAATATGCGCAACTTTTTCCAGGTCAAAGTGAGAATTTGCGCTATGCGACATTAACTCTAATAGTGTTATTTTTGATGATGGTAAAGACTTTGCCGTTTTCGTATTGGGTTGAGTGAAAAAATAGCCCTGAAAATAATCAAAACCTAGGTCAAGACACATAGCAAATTGGTCTAGTGTTGAAACTTGCTCCGCAACTAGTTGAATGCCCGAAGCTGCTAAATTTGGGATATGTTGTTCGAGCATTTGAGAACTGATTTTGTTGATATCAACTTTCACAATATCGATGTAAGGATATGGCGCCAGAACCGCTGATTGAAGACGATTATCATTTAGCGCAATTTGATAGCCAGCGTTTTTGAGCAATTGACATGCATTCATCAAACTCGTATTCATAGCCGGATTTTGTGTGAGTTCGACAACGATATTATCCGGAGTCAGCTCCTCTGGAAAACGGTTAATGATGGTTTCGGGTAAAAAATTGATAAAGGCACGTTTATTTCCAGAAATATCATCGATACCTAATGTGTTAAATCTCGAATTAATTATTTCTGTTTTCTTAGGTTCGTGTTCAGGGTAGGTACCATTTGCCCCATCTCTGAATAAAAGCTCATAGGCAAATAGATCTTGTTCTTTGTCTAAGATCGGCTGGCGAGCAATAAATGCAAACATCTATATTTCCTTCAGTGGCGTTTAACTAATGGTATTATTCATATTCTGCGCCCAATGCATGGCTTCATAATAAAGCGTGTACAAGCGTCCACTGCTGAGTTCAAATTGCAGTGCAATGTAATCTATTTGGTCCCAATCAGCCTCTTCAAATGCAAAACAAGCTCTCATTTGCAGTCCCATTGTGGAGTCAATATTTTTTTTACACAAGGCATCGCGCAGCTCTTGCCCAACAGGAAGTTTCTCCACCACAATTTCCATAGGTTGATCTAGTAATGCATCGATCATAGAAAATAAGCCCAACAAAAAGCTGGTTGGTGGGTTTTCAGGTAACTCTAGTTCAACTGACATGAGCGAGCAAAAACGCGCTCTAACTAATGATTGAATGAGAAGTTCAGTTGGTTTTTCACCACGCATGTTAGCGAGTGCAAGCAGAGCAATAAATTTCTTAATTTCAACATGACCCATGTAGTTAATTGCATGCTGAAGCGATTCGATTTTTTGTCGTTTATTAATCATGGGATTATTGATAAAACGCATCAGTTTGTAAGCTAATCCGACGTCTTTCTCGATCACCTTGACGACTTCTTTAGCATCAAAATTAGGTGAGTTGCTCAAACTAACAAGTTCGGTGACTGAGTGCAGCGATGCATTCAAATCACGATGGCGTATCATTTCTGGGCGCGCTAAGAAGTAACCTTGAAATAGCTTTACACCGATTGCTTTGAATCGCTCAAACTGCTCATGAGTTTCTACTTTTTCAGCAATAGTCTTAATGCCTTGGGCATTCAGTGTTTGAATTTTTGCGATTGCAACTGCGCCTTGCTTCTCGATTTCCTCAACTTCAACTTTGATAAAGTCGATGAAAGGAAGGAATACGTCCCACTTTGGAGAGAAATCATAATCATCGAGTGCCAGTTGGTAACCCAAGTCGCGAATATGCTTGCAGGCTTGAACTAGCTCATCGTTAACTTCAACAGTTTCAACAATTTCAATTACTACGCTCGATGGGTCAAGCGTTGAAGGGAATCGATATAGCAGGGTGTCTTTGTGAAAATTAATGAATGCCGGTTTATTGAACGTAATATCCTCAATACCAACAGTCAAATGGCTGTTAGCAATCATACTACTTGTGGCTTCATCGGGAGACATATCAGGAAAACAATTGCTATCTCCATCCCTGAATAATAACTCATAAGCAAATACACGTTTTTCAACATTATAAATAGCTTGTCTTGCAACATATGAAAACATTTGTTAACTGCTCGAAAATGTAAGCAAATTTAATAATAAATTGCCTACTTTTGTGATCGTTTTACGAATTTAGCATATAATAATAAAGTGTTATTCCTTAATTTGAAAGAAATTAGGTAAAATACCAACTATTTCACACTTTACACTTGAAATTTAAGTGAGAGGCCTTATATTTGGTGGGATAGTTTAATCGAACTTTCGTTCTAGTATATTGTCTACTGATACACAGTTGGTTCAGACATGCTGAAAGTAAACTTTGAGAATGAAGTAACGAGGTAAAAATGAGTACAAAAATGCAAACATTAGCATTAAGCGTCCCGCGCAGTGGCAGTATCGAAAGCTACGTTCAAGCGGTGAGTCGCATCAATATGCTTACAGCAGATGAAGAAAATTCTTTAGCTGTGCGTCTTTTTGACGACGGCGATCTTGAAGCCGCGCGAAAACTAGTTATGTCGCACTTGCGCTTCGTTGTGCACGTTGCAAAATCATACGCGGGCTATGGCTTACCACAAGCAGACCTGATACAAGAAGGTAACATTGGCTTGATGAAAGCAGTAAAGCGCTTTGATCCTAATGTTGGTGTCCGTTTGGTATCGTTTGCTGTGCATTGGATAAAAGCAGAGATACACGAATTTGTATTAAAGAACTGGCGTATAGTCAAAGTTGCGACGACTAAGGCTCAACGTAAATTGTTTTTTAACTTACGCAAATCTAAGAAACGTTTAGGTTGGTTTACGCATGCAGAGGTACAAAAAGTCGCTGAGGAACTTGGTGTAAGCACTAAGGAAGTATTACAAATGGAAGCTCGTATGAGTAGCCACGATGCTTCTTTCGATTTATCAGCTGACGATGATGAGTCAAGCACTTTTGCACCAGCGCAGTATCTTGAAGATAAAACGACGGATGTTGAAATGGACGTTATCAATAGCGATCATGATAAAAATGCATCCAATAGCTTGCATGTAGCGATTAAAACGCTTGACGCAAGAAGCCAGCATATTATAGAAACGCGTTGGTTGTCGGACGACAAAATGACGCTGCAAGACCTAGCTAACGAATATCAGGTATCAGCTGAGCGTGTTCGCCAAATAGAAAAGAATGCAATGAAAAAACTACAGGCCGCTATGGCTTAATAAACTATGTAGCTGCTTGTAGCATTACTATTTAGAATGGATATACAGGAAAGCGCTAATGGAGACATAAGCGCTTTTTTTGTGTTTAGTAATGTTGCAGATACTTAACCTGAAGACAAATAAGGATTATCCCTATGCATAAAATAACCGATCTACTTGAGCTACCCAGTTTATTATTAGGACGTTGTTTACTTGGGCTTTATTTTATTGTGCCTGGCGTTCAAAAAATCACACAATATGAATTTATGACCCAATACATGTCTAAGCATAGTGTCCCATTTATCAACGAATTACTTCCGATAACCATCGCATTACAAATTTTGCTGGGGCTAGTTGTTATTTTCGGTTTTAAAGCTAAGCTATCTGCTTTTTTGTTGGCGGGCATGACTCT
>Ga0307488_10001985_pt1 | contig 17268 bp, 14 predicted proteins | sample SB02metaG_FD_202248 | JGI IMG/M metagenome (GOLD analysis project Ga0307488, IMG submission 202248) | Sea-ice brine microbial communities from Beaufort Sea near Barrow, Alaska, United States - SB 0.2 | ecosystem: Environmental > Aquatic > Marine > Coastal | place: USA: Alaska | collected... | reverse complement strand
ATTTATCCCGAACCAATCAAACCGAATTAACCCTTTCGAACGATGCCATGTGCCTTAAACGCTTGCACTGTCTTAGCGTAAAAACAAAAATTGAAACTATAACAGGCACCTTAAAAAATGCCTGCCTAAATACGCTAAGCATGACAAACCTGATCAAGATTGAGTTCATTGGTTTGGGGCAGCGCCACAAAAAACAAAAAAGCTTATCTTTCGATAAGCCTTTTTATGGGTAATGTTGGATGTGAACTCTCATCAAGCATCTCCCACATTTCCGCACTTACATTCTCCAGCATTATTTAGATGAATATCATAGCCAATCTGGATGTGTATCAAAGCTCGCACTGTCTATATTTTTCACCAGATTCCCCCAATGGTAGGTAAGAGGTAGCTCACTATTGAAGAAATACTTCATGGCTTGAATTTTACCGTTATAGAACTTTTCATCGTCACTATGAGGTATTTTATCAAGCGCCTTTGTAGCGACCTCAGCTTGTCTTAACCATAACCATGCAATAGTGATGTGGCCAAACATATTCAGATAACTGACCGAATTAGAGAAGACCATATCAATATTTTGAGTCTTAGATGCGTCCAATACAGCGGTAGTCACTGCTTTAAGATTATCTAAAGTATCTTTCAACTGTTGCGCATACGGCTGCAACTTTTCATGGGATTGAGCACTATCAACCGTGTCGTACATTTCGGTTAAGAAGGCCTGATACCCCTTAAAGTCATTCATCGGTACTTTTCGGCAAAGTAAGTCTAAAGACTGAATGCCAGTCGTGCCCTCATGAATGGGGTTGAGTCGATTGTCGCGATAAAACATCTCGACGGGGTGTTCGTTAACATAACCGTGCCCACCTAATACTTGAATGGCCAAATCGTTGGATTTAGGCCCCCATTCTGACGGCCAACTTTTAATAATCGGTGTTAAAAAATTGAGTATGGTGGATGCGTATTTTTTCTCGCTTTCTGTGGGCGCAGTTTTTTCATCATCAGCAAGTTGATGTCCGTATAAACACAATGCATATGCCCCCTCAGAATAAGCCTTTTGGGTAAGGAGCATTCGCCTTACATCGGGATGTTCAATAATGTTGACTGGAGGTGCTAACGGATCTTTTGAAGACAGTAAACGTCCTTGAGGACGACCTTTGGCATAGTCCAGAGAATACTGAAAACCAGTTAACGCAGTTAAAGCCGCGCCAGTCCCCACTAAAATTCGGGCTTCGTTCATCATATGGAACATGTACATCAAGCCTTTATTCTCTTCGCCAACTAAATAGGCCACAGCACCGTCTTGTTCACCAAAACTTAGAGCCGTTGACGTATGCCCTCGCCCTCCCATTTTATGAAACAAACCGGCCAAAGCCACTTCATTATGCTGGCCAACAGTGCCATCATTATTGACCAAAAATTTAGGCACAATAAATAATGAAATCCCTTTCACCCCTTTAGCTGCACCTTTCACTCTTGCTAATACTAAATGCACAATATTTTCAGATAAGTCGTGATCGCCACCGGATATCCAAATCTTATTACCTTTGACTCGATAGGTGCCGTCTTCTTCTTTAGTGGCGGAGGTGGTTAGGTCACCCAGACCAGAACCCGCTCCAGGCTCGGTCATTGCCATGGTGCCAAAAAAACGCCCTTCGCGCTGCGGGGTGACCCATTTTTCAATTTGTTCAGGCGAGCCATAGGCTTCAATCAGATTACAGTTGGCATGCGTCAGTGAAAGATAACCAAGACTGGTGCTTGCCGCTGCTGAAAGGTAGGCAAACGCGCCACTTGCGGCAATCTGCGGTAGTTGCATGCCACCCATTTCGTAATCGGTTGTAGGTGCTGTTAGCCCAGCTGCAATAACCGCATCAAGACCTGCTTTAATCTCAGGGATAATATGGACTTTATTGCCATCGAATGTGGGCTCATTGCGGTCTACTTTTGACTGAATGGGTAAATAATATTTTTCGGCTATGGCCTGTGCAATATCGATTGCAGCATCAAAACTTTCACGATCGTGATCTTGATAACGTTCACGGGTGGTTAAAGATTCGATATCAAACATCTCATATAAAAAGAATTCAATATCTCTACGACTTACAATAGGTGCTGGCATGTATAGATCCTCTAACAGTTGGAGCGGTAAAAGTTTAAATAAGTAAAATATGTTGGTGTTAAAGGCGTGCCTTTATTTGTTCAGTAATGCTTTACGTTTATTAATTACGCCTTTTTCAAAACCGAGAAGTTTTTCATAACTAGACGGGAACCACCTTGCAATACAATCAAGTAATTTTGCATCGCCTCCCACTAGAATACGGCGCTGCTTTTTCTCCATTCCCGTTAATATAATATCGGCAGCCTGCTCAGACGTGGTTTTGGCTTGTTTATTAAAATCAGCAATCAGCTGACTCTTTTGAATAGCGTTAGTAGATACTTTGGCATTGTTGGTAATGTTAGTTTTAATCCCGCCAGGATGAACACAATGCACAGCTATATTACTGCCAGCCATTTCCATTTTTAACGCTTCGGTGAATCCTCTAACCGCATATTTGGATGCGTTATAGGCGCTTTGTAATGGCAAAGAAAGCAAACCGAATAGGCTTGATATATTGACGATATGGGCACTAGACGAGTTTTTTAAATAAGGCAAAAACGCATTTGTGCCATGCACTACTCCCCAAAAATTAATATTCATTAACCAATGAAAATCTTCAAGGCTTTGGTTTTCAACCGAATCGATTAAGCTCACGCCAGCGTTGTTAAACAACATATCGACGCGAGTGAACTTGTCATTAACCTGTTGCGCAAATGTGATGAATGCTTGATTGTCTGATACATCAAGACTTGCTATAAAACATTCAACACCTAACACCTCAATTTGCTGTTGTAGTGTTTCTAAACCATGCAAATCTTTATCAGCCAACGCTAAGTGGCTGCCTTTCTCAGCCAATTTGAGTGCTAGGGCTTTGCCAATTCCTGACGCTGCGCCGGTTACAACTGCTACTGTTCCTAAATATTGCATCATGTTTACTCACTTACATTCGTATTGGCATGGTCGATAATGTCGTCGACTATGCTCGGTATCAATTGAGCAGGGAAATCATGCCCCATGCCTGGATAAATTTTTAATTTAGCGTTGGGGATGGCATTAGCTGTGGCTTTACCACCGGCTACATTGACCAAGCCATCACGGTCTCCGTGGATCACTAAACTTGGCATAGTCAGTTTAGATAATGCTTTTTCTCTATTACTGGCGGCCATTATTGCTAACACTTGTCGCATTGTGCCTGTTGCAGTGATGCCTCGCTGCAACATACTGTCGACATACAAGTCTATGTCTTCATCAGGAGTAGGATAGTCAGGACTGCCAATAACCTGCCACTTTTTAACGTGGTAAGCCTTGCGATCTTGGTATTCTTTTGTATCCGGTGTTTGAGCGAAAACTTCGCGAATATTCTTTTCAATTGGAGGTAACTTTTTATATCCAGTAGTGGACATAATAGAAGTTAACGTTCTCACTCGTTGTGGGTGATGGATTGCCAATAATTGCGCAATCATTCCGCCCATTGACGCACCCACCACGTGCACCTCAGCTAAGTTAAGTACATCCAATAGTCCGATGACATCTCGCATCATATCTTCTAACTGATAAGGCGCTTTTATTGAAAGCCCTAGTTTTAACTTAATGATGACCCACGCCATATTAGGAATAGGTAAATGGTCAAGTTGCTCAGAACATCCAACATCACGATTGTCTAAAAGTAACACTTGAAAATTGGCGGCAACAAAAGCTTCAACCATTGTCCTAGGCCAGCCAGTTAACGGAGTGCTCAAACCATGAATAAGCAATAGTGTCGGGTATTTTGAACTGCCATGAAGTTGATACGCAATATCGACCCCGTTAACTTTAACTATCTGTTCCTGCTGTAAATGGTTACTCATTTAGTCAGTTCCTTGATGTGCTTGCTGATAGATGTGTAGTACGTCTTCTAGCGTCACTGGTTTTGGGTTATTGACTAATAAACGTGTTTGTAACACGGCGATTTTTGCTAAGGTATGAATGTCACTCTCTGCAATCCCCATTTCTACTAGAGAGGTAGGCAATCTAAGTTGTTTTATTAAACCCGATAAAAAATCTACAAGTGCCTTGGCTACTTCCACATCATTTCCATCGAGCTTGATGGCGTCACTAATAACAGGAGCAATTTCAGCGTATAAATTGGCGCAGTGACTTAAGTTGAAATTCATTACATGAATTAGTACTAAAGCATGACTCAAACCATGGGGGATATGAAAGTGCCCACCCAATGGATACGCTAATGCGTGCACTGCCGCGACAGGCGCATTGGCAAATGCTTGACCGGCTAAGCATGAACCAAGCAACATAGCTTGACGCCCCTCAACGTTGTTACCATTAAAGGTTTCGAAATTTCGAGAGTCTCACAAATTTCAATAATTCGTTTTACCGCACCTATTTCACTAATAATGGATTGGGTGGTCGAAAAAACAAATGGCTTCATTGATAGTTACTTATACACAAACAGTTTGTCGTCTAAATTGACTGAAGGTAGCGTGTCTTTTTCTAACCAATAATCTTGGGTATGTTGCCAATCTGCTTTGTTGCCGCGTTTCGGCATTAAATGTAATGACCGCATCATATAACCGGGGTTAAATTCTTCGGTATCGATCCACGGTAGTAACTCCATATCTGCATCTTCATCACGTAAAGTCATGGTGAGTTGTTTAACCTGTTTTTGGTCCATATGTGTTAACAATCGGCAGATGAAGTCGCCTATTAAATCAACTCGTAAGGTCCAACTAGCACGAAAATATCCCATTACCCACACCATATTAGGCACATCGGTAAACATCATGCCTCGGTATCCCACTTTTTCAGAGAAGTCGACTATTTTGCCGTCAACCGAAAATTCAATCCCGCCTAATACCGACAGGTTAAATCCTGTGGCTGAAATAATGATGTCAGCGTCAAGTTGTTCGCCCGACTGCAGCGCAATCCCCGTTTCGTTAAAACACTCAATCTGATCTGTTTTAACGTCCACTTTACCTGAGCGAATTCCTGCAAAGATATCTCCTTCAGGCACAACCGCGATACGTTGTCTCCAAGGGGCATACTTGGGGGTAAAGTGTTTTTCCACATCAAAATCATCGTCCAGAAGCGCCGCTACGCCATCAATCAAACCTTTTTTGACTTCATCTGGATATTGAGTAGACAGTTGAATAAAACCGGCCTGCTCTTGAAGTAACTGCTTTCGAGTTATTTCGTGTATCCATGCATCGTCAACCCCTATCTCACGCAGTTGGTCCGTTAACGGGTTGTTGTTTGGCCGTGGAATAAAATAGGTCGGAGAGCGCTGTAGCAATGTCACATGTTCGCAATCTTCCGCTATGTTAGGCGCTAAAGTGGCCGCTGTGGCACCAGAACCAATGATGACGACCTTTTTGTCTTTATAATGTAAATCCTTTGGCCAATCCTGTGGATGCACAAGCAAGCCTTGGTAATCATCTCTGCCATTCCAATCTGGGGTATAACCTTTTGAGTGATCATAATAGCCTTGGCACATCCATAAAAAATTAGCGGTAATGACGACCGTTTCTTTGCTGTCTTTTTTAAATACCGTAATGGTCCAAAGCTGATTTCCACTATCCCAACTGGCACCAAGCACATGATGGTTGTAGCGAATATGCTGATCTAAATGATTGTCATAAATGACTTCTTGCATGTAATTTAATATCTCAGATCCCTTGGCAATCGGCGATCCTGTCCAAGGTTTAAATCGATAACCAAACGTAAATAAATCACTATCAGACCGAACGCCTGGATAATTATGCGTTAACCAAGTACCACCAAAACTTTCCATACCATCCAGCACACAAAAACTTTTGTCTGGTAACTGAGTTTTCAAATGATAAGCCGAGCCTATTCCTGATAAACCTGCTCCGACTACCAGCACATCAAAATGTTCGATGTTATTGACAATGTTGTTAACCGCATTCATAAAATCACCTAATTCTTTAATCTATTCTTCTAATATTATTTCAAAAGCCGCACTTCGGGAGCCGTGCTTCGGAAGCTAAGCTCTACTTGCCAATACTGGAGTATTGATAAATTACAGCTAAAACCTGAGGCCAGCTGTCTCCTAGGTGACAATTCTGATGTCTGCTTTGCAAAAACGTTTATTCGTTTTTGAGCTGTGTTTTAGCTTTTAATGCCAGCATGTTTTTGACCAAATATTTCTGACCAGTCAAAATCAAAATGCCTTCATCTTCAAACTCTTTCACTATTTTGTTCACTCTTTGACGCGAACCACGAGCCAGTTCAGCCAATTCTTGCTGAGTCATTTTCTTATCAATCAAAATGCCTTCATCAGTTTGTATCCCATAATGTTGGGCAAACCATTGCAGCCTTCCGGCTAACCTAGCAGCAAGCGGATAGAACAACATGCCACCCAACAACTCACACATTTGTAAGGTTTTTTCGGCTTGTGCCAAAAACAAATTTTGCTAAATAACAGGGTGTTCTTTAGCCAGTTTTTTTACGACTCGTTTGGGTATTTGAATGATGCTTGAGTTATACAGCACTTACGCTTCAAACATCCGAGCTGGTTGGTTAGGGTAAATTCTCCTAGCCATGCGTTACATGAAAACTCGGTGATCGCAAACTCTTGTCTGCTAATACTACTAACACTGCTAATCTTTATGCGAACAAACCCCGATACCACACCGTAAACAAACTCACCTTCTTCGCCCAATCGATACAAATACTTTTTTTGATCGAAACGCTTTAATCTTGCCGCTTCGATTAATGTCTCAAAGGCAGATTCAGGTGCACCATTGAACCAAGCACATTGCCTGATGACAGTTTCAACATTCATACTTAAGCCAAGTTGTGATTTTTACTGATAAATAGTGAATAAGAGAGCCCTACAAAAAGGCTCTCTTAAAACGCTATGTATTAATAAAAGCTGTAACGAACTTGCAAACCGTAAGATATGGGATCAGACAGCTCGACATTCTGCAAACGTGTCACTGTAGAAGGTGTTGTATAACGTAAAATATCGCGTTCATCAGCGGCATTTCTCACAAAGGCGGCCACCTCAAAAGCTTCACTTTCAGATGTCCAGCTTAGGCGAGCATCGATACGGTCATAACTGTCGACTTGATCCCAATCACTGCGATTAAAAGACCGTGAGTATTGTTCACCCACATAAGAGTAACCGGCCGTTAACAACACAGTGCCCATGTCATCCAGCTCAAAAAATTGGGAGGCAGAAACAGAAAATTTGTTTTCGGGTGCCATATTCAATTGATTACCTGACAAATCTTGAACATCACATTCGCCTAAAATGGCGCAGGCTGTGGAATCAACGGCTGTATAGTCATCGTATTCTGAATTAGTATAGGAATAGGTCGTCATAATGCGGAAATCTGGGGTCAACCAAGCCTGTAATTCTGCCTCAAACCCCATGACTGTGGCTTGTGCTGCATTATCAAATGCGGCGGTAGTGACCCCTCCTTCGGTGACTGTCGATAGCACTTGCAAATCAGCATAATCGTAATAATATGCCGCTAAAGACACGTTAACATTGTTGTCATATAACGATTTTTTATAGCCCACTTCAAATGCAGTTAATTCTTCTGGGTCAACCACGTCTACTGGTGCTGCTGTCGCGGCACCAAGGTTGAAACCACCAGAGCGATATCCTGTGGATATGTAGCCATAAACAAACGTATCTTTGTCAACGTTCCAATCAGCCTGTAAACGCCAAGTAACTTTGTGCCAACTATCGTCGACTACATGCTGATTTTTAGGCACTGATAAGTAAGCAAATACATCATCTGACCCCGTTTTTTCATCGTTTGAATAACGTAGACCTGCGGTTAAAGTGAGTGCATCGTTGACTTGGTATTCTAGTTGCCCATAGAGAGCAGTAGCAGTCGTTTCTAGTTCATTTTGACCATAATACAAAAACCCACCATCACCATTAGCAGTGGCCTCAAACGGCGCGCCAATTAATGAAGAGTAAAACTGATACAGACTAGGCTGAAAACCTGGAAAACCCAAGAAAGTACCGCTGTCTGCGGGTAAACCGAACTCAGGGGGGAAACCACCATAATTAGCAGCAATAGCATCACCCTGCATCAACCCAAAACCACGCTCAACAAAGTCGCTATATTGACTCTCTTCACTATTAAAATAGTACACACCAGCAATAAAATTTAAGGCACCATCATAGTTAGACACTGCCTGTAATTCATGGGATGTGAACTCACCTGATTGGATCACACTAGCGGTCATATCTGAGGCAAGTGTAATAGGTGTGCCAGTTAATGGGTTGGGTAAATAGACCCCACCCGGAATGCCAACCAATGTAGTTATTTGTCTGAACATTTCTGAGAAATTTATAGCACCAAAGGCTGCATTTGAAACGTCACCATCAGCAATAGAGTCATACGTAAACTCATTGTCACCATAGGTGTATTTCAATTCCAAGTCGTCTAGTGTCAGAGTACTGATAAAAGTTAGGCGCTTGGTTTCGACATCTTGTTGGCCTAAATAATCAACATTGGTTTGATTAATATCATTCACTGCCGGATTGGCTATGGTATATCCCGAAACATGATTAAGCGCATTTGAACCTGGAAAAATCCCAGGTAAATTATTGGCACCAAGGTTTACAAAGTCCGTGGGATAAGTATCACCTAAATAACCCGGTGACGGGTTTTCGCTACGATCATAATTCATGTAACGTAAAATACTGGTAAAGTTTTCAGTCCAATCCGCTTTTAAGGTAACTGAATAGTAGGTTCGATCTCTGTTATCCAAGTCGCCAACATCAGCCGCTAAGTTTTCTTGTAGTGCATCACGCTCCATTTTAGACAAGGTAGCGATAGCTGAAAATGTTTCACCAAGTGGCCCAGTTACTTGACCTTGCGTCACTAAATAACCGTCATTGCCCACTTCCAAGTTAACGTAACCACCCAACTCTCTTTGGGGCTCTTTACTGATGACATTAATTGCGCCGCCTACAGCATTTCTGCCATATAACGTGCCTTGAGGTCCACGCAGCACTTCGATACGCTCTATGTCACAGAAATTACAATAATCAAAAATACCATTTTCGGTGTTGTACACACCATCGGTATATATGCCAACACCGGGGTCAGAGCCAAGGGCAGTGTTAGGACGTCCCACCCCTCGTATAGATATTCTGCTAGAAGAAATAATTAATGAAGGAGAATATTGCACCAAATCTTGGCTTCCATCGATATTCATCTGCGCCATGCTTTCTTCACTAAATGCACTCACTGCTTGGCCGGTTTCCATCAGTGATGTAACACGTTTTGTGGAGGTAATTTGAATCACTTCTATGCCTGATGGCTCAGCTGCTTCGGACGTTTCTTGGGCGAAGACCGTTGAACTTGTTCCAATACAAATCAATGCAAAGGCCAAAGGAGTAAGTTTAAAGGCGATTTGATTAAAAGCAGTGTGTTTAAGAGTATTCAGGACCATAGTGTTTCCCCGTCTTTTTAATTATGTTTAGATTTCAGTGTTAAGTCAGCTGGCTTAGCTTTTTTGCGTGGCCATTTGTGTAGCTCTTTGTGTAGTCATTTGTGTAGTCATTTGTGCAGTCATTCGTGCAGTTATTTATGTGGTTTTTTGTGCCAAAAGTTGTATAGAAATTTCTGCATGTCGTGTTTTGCTTAAATCGTATTTTGTGGCGATATAGGCTGCAACTAAATAAATCACAAAGGGCAATGGCCCTGCAATCAGGCCTAAGTTGAAAATGGTTTGCTCAGAAACCATAGATACATCGACTTGTTTTGGAAAAGCGATCAGGTCGAGCCCGATGCCAGCAAACAAAGTACCTAGTCCGAAGGTAGCTTTTTGAGCAAATGAATTAGCCGCAAAAAATAGGCCTTCCTGACGTTTACCTGTATTACTTGCATGTAAGTCAGCAATATCTGCCAACATAGAGCCGATGACTATGCCTGCAGCAATAAAGAAACTGTAGCCAACTACATAAGTCGCAAAAAGTATCGGCATAATTAACGGTGAGCCGTTTTCGGGCATAACGCCTAATAAACGTAAATATATAGGGCTAAAACTAAAGACTGTTGCCACCAGTAAGCAGGCAACCAAGCTGGGCATTTTATCAATACGTTGAGACAACACTGGGGCAATAATGGATGCCGGTATTAAGCCCACTATTATGGTCAGAGTTAATAAAGATATTTCAGCCGTGGATAGTTCAAAAAAGTAACTGCCGATATACAACATAAAAGTTGCCCCTGCCCCACCAGCAATCATTGTCATGATCTGTACCGTAAAGATAATCCGAAAGGGTTTTAATTTTATGGCTTCGGCAAAAGCCTTAAAACTGCGACTAAAGTCGACTTTCTTTTGATTTTCAGGGGCTTTAGGTAAGTATGGAATAGTGTGTTTAGTTCCCAAAATACACAATGTCATAGCCACAAAAGCGATGATACCCGCTAGCGCGCCTAAACTACTGTAACCTTCAACATTTAACATGCCATTTGGATAGGTTTCAGATGCTTTAAAAAACGAATTAAGGGCGACAACCGACAGAATGATACCCCCCACATAACCTAAAAAAGTACGATAGCTAACTATTTTAGTGCGCTCTTGATAGTCTTGGCTTAACTCTGCACCCAAAGCATTGTGGGGCACATTAAACATCGTTAACAAAATTCGTACAACGATAGACCAACCCAACAACCACAAAAACAACCCATCTGGATCAAGACCGACTGGGGGTGAAAAAAGCATATACAGAGATATCGGGAAAGGAATAACCGCAGCTATCATAAAGGGATGACGACGCCCCCATTTTGAATGCCAATTATCAGAAATGTCGCCCATTAAAGGGTCGGTGATTGCATCAAACAGCAATGCTATCAAAGCAGCAAACCCAGCCATAATAGCGGGCATACCTAATACCTGACTGAAATAGAAAACCACAAATGACTGAAATGCAATGTCTTTGACGCCTTGCGACATCTGACCCACTCCATAAGCTGTTTTTGTAAAAAAGGTTAACTTCAACATTTATTATCACTCAAAATATTTGATAGCTGCTTCGCTTATTATTTTTTTACGATGCAGCAATTAGAATTTGAACTTACAGTATGTTAATTTTACTTACAAGAATTATTTAACAAATTTTACATTTATTTATCAATTCAAATTTTAGGCTTTATTTGGAATGCGATGTTGATTGCACCGAACTTGAACTTTTGGTATGTTTTATTTCTTAAGGGTTTCTTGGTGTAGTGTATTAAAATTAATATTCATAAATTTTTAGGAATTGATTATTCAGCATCAATAGCGGATCAACCGCGGTTGCCAACGCGTTGGCAACCGCGTTGGCAACCTTCTGCTGCAGGGGCAGATTTTTCAAAAGAAATAGGAAAGAGAGGTCCTATTGCACCTCAGCTTCCATCCGTTAATCCAATATCTAGTAACCCAGTGAAGCAATTAAATCAAAATGAAGACTGTTTAAACCTTAATATCTTCTCACCCGGTATAGACAAAAATTTACCGGTTATGGTTTGGATACATGGAGGTGGTTTTCAAGGTGGTAGTGGGTCGTTAACTGAATACGAAGGCACAAAACTAGCAAGTTCTGGCGATGTTGTTGTGGTATCAATCAATTATCGATTGGGGAGTTTAGGATTTTTGAGGCTTTGCGACATTAGCCAGGGTGTTATCCCATCAACCGGTAATGAAGGACTCGGTGACCAGATAACCGCGTTAAAATGGATACAAAATAACATCCATGATTATGGAGGTGACAAAAACAACATCACCTTATTTGGAGAATCAGCGGGTGCCATGAGCATTGCATGCTTGCTGGCCTGTGCAGCGGCAAATCGATTGTTTCACAAGGCTATTTTACAAAGTGGTGCTGGCCATACTTATTCTTCTATAGCAAAAGCTAACAAGGTTGCAATTGAGTTTGTTAATAGTGCCAACCAATTAGGTTTTACGCTGGAGCAGTTTCCCAGCTTAAGCAGTGCAGAGTTATTGAAAATACAAGTGCACTTCTTAGCACGGCCAGAAGTCTACCAACAATTCGGTATTTTACCTTTCACCCCTGTGATTGAAAATCAATTATTGCCGCTTCCACCCCATGAGGCAATTGCTCAAGGCAGTGCCAAAAATATCATTATCGTTGCTGGCACAAACACCGATGAATGGACTTTTTTTGCCGCTTTACTGCAGCAAAACATATCGTCGAAAGAAACATTGCATAGCGCTCTTTGTCTATTAATTAAGGCTGAGGATATTGACAAATGTTTGATACAAATAAACCAGCAACTCATCAGTCGGAGCCGCCCTACGAGTTACCAAAATCAACTAAGCGAAATGTATTGTGAATATTGGTTTACACAACCTTGCCATCGACTCTTGAGTAACCAAATAAAAGCGGGTGGACGTGCCTATCGATATCAATTGGGGAGGCGCTCACCAATCGAAAAATTTGGCTGTACCCATGCGGCTGATATCGGCTATGTATTTGGCACAACAGATCAACGTTTTCATGGCCAGACGCCAAGAGTGGTGCAATTGGTTAATGAAATACAAAGCAGTTGGACGGCCTTTGCTCATAATGGCAGTCCTGCAACCTTAAAAAACCCATGGCCAAGTTATGATGACGATTTTTGTTTTATGTTGTTTGATCATCAGCATAGTCACTTAACCATTCACAAATCGTTTCCCAAATCCATTGATTTTTGGTCGCGTATCAGCGACCAAAAACTGGCCTCTTTTTAATCCATTATGGCTAATTATACTCGCCCAATTCATTACGACATTGTCATGATTGGTAGCAGTATCTTTGAATTCTGGGGCTCACCACAATGGGGGCAACTTTCAATATCTAACCAGGCCATTCGCAGCACTACCACTGAGTTTTGGTTAGATCACGATTTGAGCACCTTACCCACGGCTAAACACATCTTGGTTTACTGTGGCAGTAACGACCTCATTTTTGGCAATAACAGTGAACAAATAATAGCGAGTCTGCATGCTTTAATCACCCATTTATCTGTGCAGTTTCCAACAGCTAAAATAGGTTATTTTTCAATTCTACAATGTCCACAGAAACAAGCCCCTAGACAATTACTCATTATCGAAAAGATTAATACCCATATGCGTAAACAAGCTGGCAAGCAATACCATTATTTTGAATTTAATGAGGCCCTGCGTAACCAAGCCAAGTGGTTTGCTGACGATGGCCTGCACTTAACCCCTGATGCATATGAAATGCTCAACAAATTTTACCAGCCTGTCATCGAAAGATGGGTGAGGGAAGCACTGTAAAACAAGACCTATTTGTCCAAAAGCAGATTACTAATTACTTTCTAAAGGATCGTTATGTTCAATATAAATGACCAAACAAAACCACTTATGTCTTTACTGCTGTTTTGTATGACATTGACTTTTAGCAGCTTAAGTGGGGCAACAAACATCAAAGATGTTGTTCACGAGGAAGTCACTATCTGGAGTCAGGGGGTGCGCCTTGCAGCTGATATATACAAGCCCAAAGGGCTAACCGCCACACAAAAACTACCCGGTATATTATTAGTTCCTGGATGGGGTGGCAGCAAAGAGAATTTAAAAAAGAATTATGGCCCCCATTTTGCGGAACTTGGTTTTATTGTGCTCGCTTTTGATTATAAAAGCTGGGGCCAAAGTGATGGCCCTATTATGCCCACTGATGCATTGCCTCATTCAGAGGAGGCAGCAAAGCTTGATATCAATGTCACCCATATTCGAAAAGTGGTTGAGCCATTTTCTATGTTAGCCGATGTACGGGCTGCTTTACATTATCTTGGCGGCGAGCCACAAGTCATGCCTAATAACCTAGGTATATGGGGTACCAGCCTCGGTGGCGGATTAGCCATGGTAATGGCCGCTAGTGATGACCGTATAAAGGTATTGGTTGATCAGATGGGGCCGGTAAATTATGTGCATAATCTTCGGGAAATGCCTGCCGAAATGGCCCGTAAAATCGAAACATTAACCGCACGAGGCATACTGCCACCCTATCCTGACGCAAGCATGGCTAAAAACCCTGCGCTTAAGGGTTACCCTAATTGGGCAGCGATGAAACGCTTTAACCCCATGAACTACGTCGACCAGTTAAACGTTCCCACACTGATCATTGATGCTGAAAATGAAACGTTATTTGACCGTACTCAAAATGGCGTTCTGTTGCACAACAGTATTAAAGACCGTCTAGAAGCTAAGTATATTGCCTATCCAGGCGGACATTACGACTTGTACAAAGGGGACAATCAAAAGGCAGCGTTTAAAGAAGCCTCTGATTGGTTGCTCAAATATTTAAAGTAGTAGGATTTGAACGATGACAGAATATTCATAGCAATGCTTTTCTAATCTGATTATGAACAAACCATAAGTTTTAGCTCTGGAATGTTCATAATGAGTCTAATTATTCCGTCATCTTTTTTGTATTACCCCCCCCTTAATTAGAACTCAAATCAACACCCAATGAGGTAGCCGCTTTAGCAACATATTTATTGGTTTGCATCCAGCCAGCTTTTAGTTCTTCTGCTTTACTTTGGTCTTCAAGTGCATCCCAATTGGCTAACAGATTTTCTGGCGTTTGTTGCTCGGGTGATAAGTAAATACCGTCAGTTTCTTTAATGATTGCTCTGGCGTATCCCCCTGCCCCGCAGCCTAAAATAGTGCGATTAGGTGCGTTTTCTGCTACTAATGCTAACAACCCAGTAGTAACCGATTCTACTGTCATAAGTTCCAATACACGTTTGTCTTTAATCAGTTCTTCTGTCATGGCGGTTCGGGCTGTAGGTGATAAACAATTGACCTGAATATTATTTTTTTGACCTTCAATACATAGAGTGTTCATTAAACCCACTACAGCCATTTTGGCAGCACCGTAATTTGCCTGACCAAAATTACCGTATAATCCTGAAGAAGACGTAGTCATGACAATACGACCATAGTTTTGTTGCTTCATGATACCCCACACTGCTTTAGTGCAATTAGCCGCCCCCATGAGATGCACATCAATAACGAGTTGGAAGTCTTCGATAGGCATATTAGCAAAAGATTTATCTCTTAATATGCCAGCATTGTTGACTAAAATATCGATTCGGCCCCATTTTTCCATCGCCTGCTCGACCATGGTTTGCACTTGTTGCATGTTGGCAACGTTGGCACCATTAACCATTGCTTCACCACCCGCCTTCTCAATTTCTGCTACTACAGCTAAAGACCCTTCAGACATCGAGCCATCTGTTGCGGCCAAATCGTTGACTACCACTTTTGCTCCTCTTGCTGCTAAAGCCAATGCGTGGGAGCGGCCTAAACCTGCGCCTGCGCCTGTCACTATTGCTACTTGGTTGTCGTATCTAATTGTCATAAGGTTCTCAAATATTAAAGGGTTAATGTAAAGAGCTAGTCGATAAGGCGAGCGTACGAGTATTTTACGGATTAATGATAGTCATAGTTAACCACTGTGCAGTTAATGCAGGTTTATCGACTGATTCGATTTCAATGCTGACATCCCAAGTGAGTAAGAATTGCCCAGGTCTTTTTTCAAGCACATGAGCCAATACCATATGCCCCCGAATTTTACTGTTGACGTTTACAGGATGTAAAAACCGAATTTTATCAAAACCATAATTTAATCCCATCAGGGTATTTTTAATATTCACCCCAGCGTCGTAGGCAACGGCCGACAACAAAGATAGGGATAAAAAGCCATGGGCAATAGTGCTGCCAAAAGGTGTCTGCTTTGCCTTAACGGGATCAATATGAATAAATTGATGATCGTGAGTCGCATCAGCAAAGGTATCTATTTGCTCTTGAGTAATAGTAAACCAGCGTGACACGCCGGTTTTTTTGCCAACATAGTCAGTTAAATCTTTTGCTTGCATTGTGATTGTCATGGAAAATTTCTACCTCTGTTTACTTGCCAGTATGCTTTAGAGCAATTTCTGATAATGGGTTTTCAACCCTCGCTTGTCAATTTTACCCGAGCCTAAACGGGGTAACTTTTGGTCAACCAGCCAAATTTTACTGGGCACTTTAAAGTGGGCAATTAAACTAGTGAGAAATGAGCTCAGGCTATCTTCATCAATTTCTTTGATATTTTTAACATAAACAACTGCACCAGGCACTTCGCCCAAACGAGGGTCAGGTAAAGCAAATACAGAGGTTTCAATCACTTGATTATGTTTATACAGTGCAGATTCAACCTCAAAACAAGATATGTTTTCACCACCTCGAATAATAATATCCTTGATCCTGTCCACAATATGAATAAATCCGTCTTCATCTAAAAAACCAAGATCACCCGTCTTAAAATAACCTTTTGAAAAAGCAGCGTCTGTTGCCACATCATCTCGCCAATAACCACTAATATTAGCAATACTTTTTATTGCAATTTCACCCACCTGGCCTTGAGGCAATGATTGATTAGCATCGTTAAAAATCTGCACATCGACAATAGGCGGTGTAGGTAAACCCGCGCTTGTTGGTTTGGCTAAATACTCAACTGGACCATTGACTGCGCCCAATGCATTGGTTTCAGTTAGGCCATATCCACAGCTCGGATTACCTTGGGCAAACGACTGACATATTTTTCGAACGTGTTCGGGTGCTCTTGCCGCACCACCCGCACAAATGTCCAATAATGACGTTAAATCATATTGGTGTTTTTGTGGGTGATTCATCAACTCCATAGACATAGTGGGCACACCGTTAAAATATGTCACACGTTCTTTTTCGATAAGTATTAAGGCCAGCTCAGCATCCCAATAAGGCATCATTACCGTTTTACGACCAATCAACAAAGATAACAAAAACAAAGTATGACAACCCGTCACATGGAATAGCGGCACTGTCATCAATGCTGCTGGAGGATATGCAGGCTCAACATTCGCAGTACCATTAGCTATACCCGCAGCGGCCCCGAGCATAAGCCAAGTATTTAAGGCGGTTAATATACTTTCATGGGTGGAAACTGCACCTTTAGGTAAACCGGTAGAACCAGAGGTATAAAATATACTGGCAGTATCGTTAAGTAGAACATCGTCTGATGGAATTTTAGCTGTGGTGGGATTAGTACAGGTTTTGTTTTGGGTGTGACTTGTGATAACACTTTTGATCTTGCGCATCAAACACAGATCATTGCCTTGTTGCTCATTAGGCCTAGCTATCAGACACGGCAGGTTAAT
>Ga0307488_10001982_pt1 | contig 17275 bp, 13 predicted proteins | sample SB02metaG_FD_202248 | JGI IMG/M metagenome (GOLD analysis project Ga0307488, IMG submission 202248) | Sea-ice brine microbial communities from Beaufort Sea near Barrow, Alaska, United States - SB 0.2 | ecosystem: Environmental > Aquatic > Marine > Coastal | place: USA: Alaska | collected... | reverse complement strand
AATCTTATTTTATTCATACCCGAATCTGTACAAGCGCTCGTAGCCAAAATAACATCCATAATATTAACATTTTCTTGAATAGAACCGCAAGAACCTATTCTAACTAAAGACTCAACATCATATTCTTCAATTAATTCTGTAGCGTAAATAGACATAGAAGGCATCCCCATTCCTGTTCCTTGCACGCTTATTCGTTTACCATTATAATAACCTGTGTAGCCCAACATACCACGTACTTCATTATAACATACAATATCTCTTAAAAATGTTTCTGCAATCAATTTTGCTCTTCTTGGGTCTCCTGGAAGGAGTACAAAATCTGCTATATCTCCTTTTTTTGCATTATTATGAACACTCATATTTTTATTTTTATTTATTCTAAATTCTCTTTTCTTTTATGTTTGTATTTAAAAAATATAGCAAAACATAAAGCTATCACTAGTGCATACCCTGTAAATACAAACCATATTGTAGGCCAATCTTTTAGGGAATTGTTTGTGAAAAAATCAACTATATACCCACTGCCATAAGCTCCTAAAATTGGCCCTAGCCCACCTGTAGTCATAGCAAATAGCCCTTGAGCACTTGACCTCATGTTTTCTGGAGTTTCTTCTTCTACATATAAGGATCCTGAAATATTAAAAAAGTCGAAAGCCATTCCGTAAATAATCATTGAAGCAATCAAGAAACCTAATCCCATACCCTCTGGATTACCAATACCAAAAAAACCAAACCTAAAAACCCAAGCGATCATACTTATTAAAATAACTATTTTGATTCCGAATTTTTTATAAAAGAATGGAATTGCCAAAATAAAAATGGTCTCGGAAATTTGAGATAACGACAATAAGAATACAGAATGTCTAACTGCAAATGACTCTGGATAGTTCAATGCGAAATCATTTAAAAAAGGGACTCCCCAAATATTTGTGATTTGTAAGACAGAGCCCATAAAAATTGAAAAAATAAAAAATATAAGCAATCTTTTATTTTTAAAAATCATCAATGCTTCGTTACCAAATCTTTGTAAAAAAGATTTACTTTCTATTTTGTTTTCAGGTTTTGAAACAGAAGATTTCGGAAATGTAAAGGCATATATTCCTAAAAAAGCAGAAGCTCCTGCGCTCAAAAAAAACTGATATTCACTAGTACTCCAATCCATTAAATCTATTGACCAAGCTGCTACAATGAAACCAATAGTACCCCAAACACGAATTGAAGGAAAATTCTTAATAATGTCTAAATTTAATTTTGACAATACTGAGTAAGACACTGAATAGTTTAACGAAATAGAAGGCATATAAAAGCAATTCACAAGGAACATAATTGTATAAAAATAACTAAAGCTTTCTACCTGAGTAAGTAACAATAGTAATCCAACAATTAACCAGTGACAATAACCAAATAACTTTTCTGCTGGTATCCACCTGTCAGCAATTACACCTATTATTGTTGGCATAAATAAGGATGTTATACCCATAGTAGCATAAACCGCACCTATTTGCACGCCTGTGAATAATAATTTGGAGGACATATATACACCTGCTGAAATAAGCCATGAACCCCAAACAAAAAACTCAAAGAAGTTTAAAATTGATAATCTTACTTTAATATTCATCTTTTATAGTTTTAAGATTCCCTTTCTTTTAGATAATTCAAAACTTTGTCACTTACTTTTTCAGCCGTAAATCCAAATTTATCATCTAGAATTGTTGCTGGTGCTGAATACCCAAAATGGTCTAATCCAAACACTTTTCCTGCATCACCTACTAAACCTTCTAAGTTTACTGGTAAACCTGCTGTTAAGCCAAATAAAGGCTTACTTTTTGGGATGATGCTATTTTGATATTCTTTAGACTGTAATCTAAATACTCCTTCAGAAATTACCGAAGCAATACTTACTTTTAATCCGTTTTCTGATTCTAAAATTGCTGCGGCTTCTACTAAAGTGGCTACTTCAGATCCATTTGCAACTAATACTACATCAGGATTTTCTACTTCTTTTACTAAATAGCCTCCTTTTTCTGCAGCTAAAGCGTCTGTGTATCTTGATGTTCCTTTAGTTGGCAAATCTTTAATTCCTTGTCTCGAAAGAATTAAACCTGTTGGTGTATTCGTGTTCTCTAAAGCCATTTTCCAAGCTACACTAGTTTCTGCTGAATCAGCAGGACGTAAAGCTAAGAAACTTGGATTTCCACTGTGGTTTTTTAATTTTTCTAACAAGCGAATTTGCGCTTCTTGTTCTACTGGTTGATGCGTTGGTCCATCTTCTCCAACTCTAAATGCATCATGTGTCCAAACATATTTTACACCTAATTCTTGAATACCGCTTAATCGAATTGCTGGTTTCATATAATCTGAAAACACAAAAAAAGTAGCTACCACAGGAATAATTCCTCCATGTAAAGCAATTCCGTTTGCAATACAAGCCATTGTTAACTCTGCAACACCTGCTTGTAAAAATGATCCACTAAAGTCTCCTTTTTTAAGTGCGTGTGTTTTCTTTAAGAATCCATCTGTTTTATCAGAATTTGATAAATCCGCAGAAGAAACAATCATATTTTCTACATTCTCAGCTAAATAAGCTAAAACACCTGATGAAGCTGCTCTTGATGCTAATCCTGCTTTATGTTCAATTCCTTCGAAGTCTAATGCTGGTAATTCACCCGATAAAAAGAAATCTAATTTATCAGAAAATGCTGCATTAGATGCTTTCCATTCTGCAATTTCTGTTTTCTTAATAGCAGCTTTTGCTGTTTTTTCTTTTAATAGATTTTGATAAAATTCACTTACATCCTCATAAATATCAAAAGGATTGTCTGGATTTGCTCCTAAATTTAATAAGGTTTTTGTGTAATCTGCTCCCGAAGCTCCAATGGGTTGTCCATGTAATTCGCACTCGCCTTCAAAAACACCCCCTTCTGATGTAACGCACCCCTTACCCATAATGGTTTTACCAATAATTAGAGTTGGCTTTTCAGTTTCGTTATTGGCTTCTTTTAATGCTTTTCTAATTTCATCATGATTATGCCCATCAATAGTAATTACGTTCCAACCCCAAGAAATGTACTTCATTTCAGTATCCTCAGTCGTAACTTCATCAGTTGGTGTTGATAATTGAATATCATTAGAATCGTAAAACATAATAAAATTGTTCAACCCTAAATGACCTGCAATTCTTCCTGCTCCTTGAGATATTTCTTCTTGCACACCACCATCAGAAATAAAACCATAAACTTTATGATTCAACCAATCTCCAAAACGTGCTTTTAAGAATTTAGCTGCAATTGCTGCTCCAACTCCCATAGTATGACCTTGACCTAAAGGTCCAGAAGTATTTTCTATCCCTCTAGCAACATCTACTTCTGGATGACCAGGAGTAATAGAACCCCATTGCCTAAAATTGGCAACATCTTCTTTCTTATAGTTGCCTAAAAGATAATATTGTGCATACATTAAGGTTGATAAATGACCTGCATCCATAAAAAAACGATCTCTAAATGGCCAAGCCATATCTGATGGGTCATAATTAAAGAATTCTGAATATAAGATGTGCATAAAATCTGCTCCTCCCATTGGTCCTCCAGGATGCCCAGAGTTGGCTTTTTCTACCATTGCAACCGCTAATGCTCTAATATTATCTGCTGATTGTTGGTCTATTTTTTTGTTCATTTTATATTTTTAAGAAGTGTCAGTTTTTTTTATACTACTTGTATTAATACTAATTAAGCACTTTTAAGTGATGTTTTTATTTCTTACTTTTTCTGCTAACTCATTTCCAAATGGCTTTATTTTATAAATCCATTCATTTATCGCTTTAATATTTTCTTTAATACTGTATGTTAACAATTTTCTTTTTTCTACAATTATTTCACCATTTACTATGGTAGTTTCTACATTATGAGGATTTGCTTGAAAAACCAAAGTTGCATATGGGTCGTAATTAGGAATCATATTCATTGATTGAGTTTCAATAATTATAATATCTGCAAATTTCCCTTTTTCTAAAGAGCCAATCTTTTTATCCATACCTAGTGCATTTGCTCCTCCGAATGTTGCCATTCTAACTACTTTTTCGGGAGTCATTATGGTTCTATCCATTTTTCTGATTCGCTGAATTGTAGTTGTATATGTCATGACTTTAAATAAATCTACAACATTAGAACCCATTAGACCGTCTGTACCTATACCAATAGGAATATTATATTCCATACCCTCTACAATTCTTGCTGTCCCTGTAGCTCCTTTAGCGTTTGCCATAGGATTGTGTGCAATTTTAGCTCCTCTAGATTCTATAATTTTAAAATCCTCATCGTCTACATAATTACAATGAGCTAAAAGAACATTATCTCCTAAGAATCCTATTTTATCTAAATATTTTACGACAGAAAGCTTTTCAATATTCTCCTTTATTTGATTTTTTTCATCTGCAAATTCTGCTACATGAATATGAATCATTAAACTATGTTTATCTGCAAATTTTTTAATTTCAAGTAATTTGTTTTTTGAAACAGTATAAGGAGCATGTGGTGCTATAGCTAAAGAAATTAATTCCTCATTTTTAAAATCATCAAGTATTTCTTTGGCATACTCTAAACCATCATAAGGTTTGGCAGCATCTACAACTGGAAAACCTACTACAGTTTGACCTAATAGAGCACGTAATCCAATTTTTTTAGTTGCTTTAGCCATTTCATCTACATGATAATACATATCGGCATAGGTCGTTACTCCTGACATAGCCATATCTATTGCACCATGTATAGTTGCATCATAAATTAGTTGTCTACTCAACATTTCTTTTTCAAGTGGTATAAAATAACCCATTAACCTATCTTCGATACCTTCTTCTCCTAAACCCCTGAAGGCTATCATTGGCAAATGGCAATGACTATTTACCATACCCGGCATAACAATGCCCTGATTAGCATCTATTATTTTATTGGAAGCATATTTTTGAAGTAAATCTATATCACCAATTTCTAAAATCTTTTTATTTTTAATAATTATTACACCATTTTCAATAATCTCCATATTGGAGTTTATAGTTAATATTTGACCGTTTTTAATAATGATGTCTGTAGCTATCTTATTCATCTTTTATTATTTATAATACATTGTAAAAAGAAATATCCTTGTAGAAATTTTATTTTTAAAATTATTATCAGAAACAAATAATACTGATTGCTTTTGGTTTACAATAGGCCCTAATGTCATTCCTTCAACATTAACACCTCCAAAAGAAAATTTTGAAAAATCTATGAGTTCTTTTTTATCAGTATGAAAAATATTCTCCACACCCTTTTTAGTGATTTTTGTAAAAAAAACTTTGCATATATATTTAAAGGATCCATCCTTTTGATAAGCTCCTGAGCGTTCTAGAGTTAAAAATTCATTACTATTTAACGAAAGAATTTCAGACAAACCATTATCGCTTCCAGTACCATTCCATGGGGGTTGAATTTCTGCCTTTTGCGGAACTTTTTCAAGCCAATATTTTAATTCTTTTTTTATTTTTCCATTTTTAAAATTACTTTCAAAAATTCGAATTACCCCTCTATTATTAGAAGTTGAAATCATCCCATCGTCTAAAATAGGTGCTTCTGTAGCATAGAAAATTGTTTGATAATCTTTAGAAAAACTTAAGCTTTCAAAAGATTTATTTTTTCGAATTTTAGATAGATATTCATTACTTAGTGGAAATTCTCTTATAAATTCACCCTCATTATTTATAGTTCTTATAGTAGTTTTGCCTTGCTCCCCACCTTCATCACTAATAAGTAGTATATTTTGATTAGGACTGAATCTTATACTCTCTAAATCTATTTGATTTTTCGCATAAGGGTTTTTATTTTCATCTAAAATAATTGTTTTTTTTAAAAACACTACGCTATCAATCTTGTTCTTTTTAATGTCAATAAGTACTTCATAAAACCTAGCTTCACTATGCTCGGAACGATCATCACTTATTAAAAAATAAGAATTATTTTTAACATTAAAATCAATTCCGGATATTCCACCAACTTTACTATTATTATATGTTAAATTTGGTGCAATATCATAATAATCAACATAATTCATTTCAATTACCTTATGAGTGCTGCAGCCAAAAAAAAGCGCGCCAACAGCAATAAAAAAAAGGAAACCATTAATTTTATATGTAGTAAATTTAATCAACCGTTTTAAGTTCTATTTTATTATTTTCTATCTGATTTAAATATGGGATTGACGATTGTGCCCCTAACTTTTGAACTGCTATAGAAGCTGCTTTATTTGCAAACTTTATCGTTTCTTTTATTGGCATTCCTTTGCTCACACCAATTGCAAATGCTCCATTAAAAGTATCACCAGCTGCAGTTGTATCTTTGGCTTTCACTTGATATCCTGAAATAATTTCTGAAAATTCATCTGAATATAAATACGCTCCTTTGATTCCTAATGTAATTACTACATTTTCAACCCCTTTGTTCCTTAAAATCAAAGCTGCTTTTTTAGCACTGTCTTCGTCTATGACTTTAACTCCTGTCATTATCTCTGCTTCCGTCTCATTAGGAGTTATAGCAAAAAGATCTCGATATATTTCATCTTCTAACTTCATTCCTGGTGCAGGGTTTAGTATTACTTTTTTACTATACTCTTTACCTAAGGCAACAGCATGTTTGACAACTTTTAAAGGGGTCTCTAGTTGAATTAAAATAATTTCAGCATTTTTAATTTCTTCAATTGCCTTATTAATATCCTTTTTTTTCAATGAATTGTTAGCCCCTGGAGCAACGACTATACTATTTTCTGCATTATCACCTAAAGTTATTAAAGCAACACCTGAAGGTTTCGATTTATGAACAACAGCATAATCTGTATTAATCTTTTCTTTAGCAAAATTTCTCAATAATTCATCTCCAAAAACATCTCTTCCGACTTTAGTAATAAAAGTAACATCTCCTCCTAATCTAGCTACAGCTACAGCTTGATTAGCTCCTTTACCACCTGAATTCATAAAAAACTCACCACCCATAACAGTTTCACCTGGAACAGGGATATGATCTGTTTTAATGACCATATCTGTATTCGAACTTCCTATCACAATTATTTTTGTCATATCTATATCTTTAATTAATTTAGTTTAAATTGTTTAGATAATTTCCAATTAACAAATCATCCTTCATTTTTATCTAAACAATCTAAAAAAACTAAACTCAAATAGTAAAATCTATTTATTAGCTAACCAAGAGATTAACTGATTCCAAAACTTAGGATATTCACTCCAATCAACAAATTCAGGAGGTGCCCAATGAGGAGCAAGATCTGATGCAAAAGCAGCTGTTTTTCCTTTTCCATATTCTCCAATTACTAATAGAGGATCTTCACCAACAGTTGCTAAAATTTCTGTATTTTCTTTTGCTTCAAATTGGTTGTACCCTAATAAATGCGGCCATTCTTTAGGCAAACCATCTGTTATTGAATGCTCTTGTGTTTTATTTGGAATAACTCCTTCTGGAATTTCAACTCTATCATCAAAATCTGGCATAATAACTGGCAAACATTCCTTTAAAGGAGATTGCCCATAACGTGATTTAGCATCAATTCCTGTAAATGACATATAACCTCCTACCATTAACAGACTTCCTCCTTCATCAACATAATCAGAAATAGCTCGAAGTTTGTTAGGTACTACTTTTGATTGATTGAATGTTTTTCTACCCAATAAAAAACTATTAGCTCCAACATCACTTATTATTACAACATCATATTGTTTATAATCTTTAGCTTCGTTTGGAACCTCCGATTCAATTTTATGAGCAGGAACATAATCAACTTGCATTCCTTGTTTTTCTAATTGATTTATAAAATTTGTACCTCCTTCTACATATTCTGAAGTATGAAATACATCAAAGCCTTTTTGGTGTACAGAATAAGTGAACCAAGATTCACCAATAAATAAAATTTTCATATAATTAATTTATAATTGTTTAAAAGTGAAATTAATTAACTTACAACAGATTTTAACTCATCTGCTACAAGTTAATGAAACTAATTCAAATCACTATTTTTAATACCCAGTGTTTTGTGGAAATTGTGTTGGATTATTATAAACATTTATCTCATTTTGAGGGATTGGATACAATAATTGAAACTGTTGAACAGTCTTTCCATATACTGCCAGAGCTTGGATTGCATTATTTGTTCTTAGGAGATCAAACCAACGGTGTAATTCTAAAGGCAACTCTAATCTTCTTTCTTCTAAAACTGCTTTTCTAAATTCCGTTTGATTTGTTAAGCCTAAAGAAGTAAATAGTGTTACACCCGCTCTATTTCTTATTTGATTAAGGTATGTAAAAGCATTTCCATTAGCTTGATAACCAACTTCATTTAAAGCTTCTGAAAGCATTAACAAAACGTCTGGATAACGTAAAACTATAAAATCTCTCCCTAATTCTCCGTCTGCATTTTCAAATTGTTTTGCTGGATATGAACCACTACTGTTACTTACCACATTTAAAAGAGGTAACCTTGTATCAGTCAAATCATATTTAGTCAATAAATTGTTATATTCTGGAGTACCAAAGCCTAAGTGACCTTCATCTAGAGAACCACCTTTAAAACGAACAGAAAAAATAATTTCATTATTTAACTCGTTTTCAACATCAAAAACATCTTCTACATTCGGTAATAATTGATATTCCCCAACCACTTCTTGTAAAATTGTAGCAGCATCACTCCACTTTTGCTCAGTTAAATACACTTTCCCTAAAAAAGCTTTTGCAGCATTAGAGGTAGCTCTTCCTTCGCTCCCTGGTACTGTCGCAGGTAAGTTTTGAGCAGCAAATTTAAAATCGTCTTCGATTACTTTATAAACTTCAGCAATACTATTTCTTGTTAATCCTTTAGCTTCCTGTGGTGAAATTTCTTTTAAAATAACTGGTATATCACCCCACAATCTAACTGCATTAAAATAAGACAAAGCCCTTAAAAAACGTGCTTCTGCAAGATATTTATTCTTAAGACCTTCATCAATTGTAATATTTTCTATACGAGTTATCACAACATTAGCTTCAAAAATTGTTTTAAAAATACTTGACCAAGATCCTTCTATAACACTACTTAAAGGGTTGTCTATATATGTATCTATTTCAAAAACATCTTTTCCACCACCTGAAGCAGCCTCACCATCTGCGGCATCATCTGCTCTTACTTCCATTAAGGCATAAAAACCTCCACCAAAACGAGTATCACTACTTCCATATTGGTTATTACTTTGTAAATTATTATAGACTGCGATAACTGCAGACTCAAAATCTGCTGGATTTTGATAAAAACTATCTGCATTCCTTTCTGATATTGGTGCTAACTCTATAAAGTCATCGCTACAAGACACCAAGAATAAAATTAGAAGGACACTAATTTGTTTAAAATATTTCATAATAATTATATTTAAAATTTGACATTTATAGCTAAAGAAAATGATTTTGATATTGGATACGTTCCAAAATCTTCTCCTTGACCTAATTGATTTGAGGGGTTACTACTAACTTCTGGGTTATACCCTGAATACTTAGTAAATATAAATGGGTTTTGAGCTGATAAAGAAACCCTTAAACTTTGTAGTTTTACCTTTTTTAATATCTTTTTAGAGAAATTATATCCAAAAGTTATATTTTGAATTTTGAGATAAGAACCATCTTCTACATAATATGTAGATATAGCATTATTCTGACCAGTTGTACTAAAATTAGCTCTTGGAACTTTTCCATTCCCAGGATTACTAGCAGAAACCCATCTATCTGCGTTAATAGCTAAATTATTTACCCCTCCTTGTGGAATTGCAGTATAATTTCTTAATGTATTTAACACTTCATTTCCTTCTACACCCTGTAAAGCAAAACCAAAATCTAAATTTTTATATTTAAGCGATGATGTAAAACCATATGTGAAATCTGGCTGATAATCTCCAATAATTTGTCTATCATCTACAGTAATTTTACCATTATTATCTAAATCTCTAAATTTGAAATCTCCAGGTTGAGAAGTGCCACTATCTGTATTTAAATGAGTATCAATTTCTGCTTGCGTATTATAAACTCCATCCACAACTAACCCATAATAAGAACCAATTGGTTTGCCTATTTGAGTAATAAACGATTGCCCTCTACCACTATTGGCAAATATTGGATCCCCTTCTGTCCCTAATTCTAACACCTCATTTTTATTGATTGCAAAGTTCGCTGATGATTTCCAACTAAAATCTCCAAAATCGTTATTGAGTCCTACCGTAAATTCAAAACCTTTATTACTAACTTTACCTATATTTTGAAGTTGTGTTGAAAAACCAGAAACTCGAGGGACATTTACATTCAACAACAAGTCTGATGTTTCACTGTTGTAATAATCAGCTTCAAACGTAAGCAACCCATCTAATAAAGTCGCATTAAGACCGAAATCTATAGTTTTGGTACGCTCCCAACTTAATTCTTTATTTCCTGACGAAATTTGAGTTAACCCTGTTGTAATATTGTTATCACCTGTGACATAATCATTATTTCCAACCAAAGCAATTGAACCATAATTTGGAATTTGAAAATTACCTGTAACTCCATAACTCGCTCTCAATTTTAACTCATTGATTGTTTTACTATCTTCAAGAAATTTTTCTTTTGAAAGTCTCCATCCCAAAGAAGCAGAAGGGAAGTTTCCCCACTTATTTTTTACTCCAAATCTTGAAGAGCCATCTCTTCTAATTGCTGCAGAAAAATAGTATTTACTATCATAATTATATTGTGCTCTAAATAAATAAGACAATAACGACCACTGCTCTCTTCTTGTTTCAGAGTCTCTATTTAAAGCTGCATTAATAGTAGGAACTAAATCATTTGCAAAACCTCTACCTGTTGCTTTTGTCGCTTTTATATCTTCTTTTTGAACAGAATACCCTCCTAAAAGATTTAATCTATGATTTCCAAAATCCTTTTTGTAATTTACTGTATTTTCTAACAACCAGTTTGATGTGTTTGTGGAAACAGAAACTGCATCTGGTCCAAAGCGCAACCAAAACAGTGTTTCTAATGCCTGAGGCCTATAAAAATCTCTTCTAATATCATTTGTTTCAACACCAAAAGATGCTTTATAATTTAAGTTTTCTATAATTTCAAAATCTAAAAACCCACTAGCTACTAATCTATTCGTTTGTATTTTATCTTTTACTGTATTTGCGATTGCTACAGGATTTGCTACAAACTCACTAGATAAAACCCTATGTCTAAATGTCCAATCTAACAAGCCTCTATGGTAAGTCCCATCATTATTTCTCACTGGAAATATTGGAGCCTGAGATAAAGCCGATGCAACTACACCTTCATTCCATGTTGGACCATTTGAACTAACAATACTATAATTTAATCGAGATGGATTTAACTTTACACCATATTTAACTTTTTCAGATAGTTCTCCTTCAAAATTAAATCTACCTGTGAAACGCTCTAAACTAGAACCTATTACGGTCCCCTCTTGAGTGAAGTAATTTAAAGATGTATAATATTTACTTTTATCTGTTCCTCCATTAACTGATAACGTATGATTTTGTGAAATTGCTGTCCTAAAAATTTCATCTTGCCAATCTGTATTAATAAGCCCTTTTTCATTATTAAGGTAAGGAATTAATTCTTGAGGAATTCTATATTTAAAACCACCTTTAGAAATTCTTGTTGCGTTATCGTCATTAATATTAGCATTTGTAACATTATCTAAATAAGCATTATTTTTTGCATCAACATGCAATTTTGCAAACCCATAAGCATCTAGAACATCAACTCTTTTTAAAACGCTACTCACACCAATAGATGTACTATATGACATTTGTGGAGCACCAGACTTTCCTTTTTTAGTTGTAATTAAAACTACACCATTTGACCCCCTAGAGCCATAAATTGCTGCAGAAGAAGCATCTTTTAACACCTCAATTGAAGCAATATCATCCACATCCATGGAAGCCAATGGATTTATAGGTTGTTCTTGAAAACCATTTCTAGATTCAGAAATTGAAGACAAAGAACCTGTCTCATTTGACAGTGGGACACCATCTACAACATATAAAGGATTACCACCAGCTGTAATAGAAGAAGTACCTCTAATGCTAATGTTCACATTACTTCCTGGAGCACCAGAAGTTTGCCTTATTTGCACACCTGCCAGTTTACCCGTTAGTGCTTCCGAAAAACTTGCAGTATTTTCATTCCTTAAAGCATCCCCTTTAATAGAAGATACAGAAGTTGTTATATCTGATTTTCTTTGCGAACCATAACCTACTACTACAATTTCATCTAAAACTGAAGAAACCATTTTAATTGTAAATTCAAGTTGATTCTTTAACTCTACTTCTTTTGTCTCATACCCAATATATGAAATTACTAAAAATTTAGCTTCTTCAGTAACTTCAAAATTAAAGTTACCATCGAAATCGGTTCTAGTTCCTTTTGTTGTGCCTTTTACTGAGACACTAGCATCAGGCAAGGGCATCCCTTGTTCATCCTGAATAACACCTTTTACTGTTTTAGTTGTTTGCGCAACCATTAAACTGCAACAAAAAAACATAAAACTGAAAATAAAATAAGATTTGTTTTTCATAATATATAGTTAAATTAATTTGAACAATCGTTTGTTCTTTTTAGCGAAAACAATAAATAGCTTAGAACAAACGATTGTTCAAATGTATACAAAAAAAATGAAATATATAATAAAAATAGAAAAAATAATATAATTAAGTGATAAATCAATACATTTGTTACACTTCGAATGAGTTCAACCCAAAGTAATATTATGAATAAAAATGGTGCAAAAACATTAAAAGATCTATCTAAGATTACAGGTTTCACGGAATCTACAATTTCAAGAGTTCTTAACGGTTTAGGTACTAAATATAGAATAAGTGAGGCTACTCAAATTATAATTAAAAAGACTGCCGAAGAAACTAATTTTTCTTTCAATGAAAATGCAAGAAATTTAAGACTCAAAAAAACTTATACAATTGGTCTAATTGTACCTGATATCTCAAATTCATTTTTTGCAAAAATGGCTTCGTTAATAGAAAGAGAAGCTAGGTTTCATAATTATTCCATTTTTTTATGTGATAGTGATAATTCTACCGAACTGGAAAAAGAGTCTGCACATTTATTACAAAAGCGAAAAGTTGACGGCATTATTATTTCTCCTATTGGATTATCATCCAAATACTTAGAGAAGCTGTATAATAACATACCCTTAGTATTTATTGACCGTTATTTTCCAGAAATTAAAATACCTTATGTTTCATCTGATGAATATAATGGTGCTGTTAAAGCTGTTAATCATCTTATAAAATTAGGTCATAAAAAAATTGCATGTATACAGGGGTTAGAAGGAACTTTTTCTAACACAAGTAGAACAAAAGCTTTTAAAGAAACTATTAAATCTAATGGCCTAGATATTAATGAAACATTTATTTTAGGAGACGCATTTAGCGAAGAAAATGGATATAATTCTGCAAAACAAATAATTCAGAATAAAGAATATTTACCGACAGCAATCCTATCATTAAGCAATACTATAACTTTAGGTATCTTAAAAGCTTTTGCTGAAGAAAATATTTTAATTCCAGAAGATGTATCTATTATTTCTTTTGATGAAGAAAGTTACTCTTCACTATTAAAGACTCCTATGACAACAATCTCACAGCCAAAAGAAGAACTAGGGGAAACTGCTTTTAAAATGCTATTAGCTCAGATAGAATCTGATAAAAAATTAAAGCAAAAAAACATCTTGCTACCAACAAAACTTATTATTAGAGATTCTGTACTGCCTATCTATTAAATTTTTAGATTGCAAAAATTAAAGACTTTAACCTTGATTAAGTAGCTTTACAATTCTTTGAATTTTTTCATCTAAAGATTTCTCAACAACTTCAGAATTGTCAATAACATCTAGTGGCATATTTACACTAATATAAAACTTTATTTTTGGTTCAGTACCACTAGGCCGTGCAGCTACTTTTGTTCCCTTTTCTGTTAAAAAAATTAGCACATTAGATTTTGGAATGTCAATTATTGTTTCTTCTCCTGTTCTTAAATCTTTTTTAATAGACAATTGATAATCAAAAGCATACCTTACTTTTTCACCATCAATTTCGACTAAAGGATTATTTCTAAAATCAATCATCATTTGTTTAATTTGATCTGCTCCAGTTATTCTTTTTTTAACAATAGCTATCAAATGTTCTTTATAATAATTATGTTTTACAAACAATGCTAATAATTCTTTATAAAGAGAACTATCCTGAGATTTTGCGGATGTAGCAATTTCGCAAGCTAATAAGGTAGCTGAAACCGCATCTTTATCTCTAACAAAATCTCCAACCATATATCCAAAACTTTCTTCTCCTCCTCCAATGAAATCTAGATGATTATTGTCTTTGATTAATTTTGCAATCCATTTAAAACCAGTTAAGCAAATACCACATTTAACATTAAAGTTTTCTGCTAGCTTTAAAACCATATCAGTAGAAACAATTGTGGCTGCTACAAGCTGTTTCCCATTTAATTTTCCTTGTTTTTGCCATTTTTTAATTAGAAAATCGGTCATAACCACCATAGTTTGATTTCCGTTTAACAATAACATCTTTCCATTTAAATCTCTAACTGCTATTCCTAACCTATCAGAGTCTGGATCTGTACCTATTACAATATCGGCATTCACTTCTTCTGCTAATTCAAGAGCCATTTTAAGTGCAGCTGGTTCTTCTGGATTAGGAGAGGCTACTGTTGGAAAATCGCCATCTGGTTCATATTGTTCCTTTACAAAGTGAACATTTTTATAGCCTGCTTGTTCAAAGGCTTTCGGCATTATAGTAATTGATGTTCCGTGTAATGATGTAAATACGATTGTTAAATCATCCCTATTTTTTAATTCAGTTTTAACATTTTTTATAGAAGCGTCAATAAATGCATTGTCTATTTCTTCTCCTATATATTCCAATAAATCGCGATTGGCTTCAAACTTTATTTCTGAAAAATCCAATTTATTTACTTCTTCAATTATTAACCCATCTTCTGGAGTTACAATTTGCGCTCCATCATTCCCATAAACTTTATATCCATTGTACTCTGGAGGGTTATGAGATGCTGTTAATACAATACCTGCATCACACTTTAAATGACTTACTGCAAATGATAATTCTGGAGTAGGACGCATACTCTTGAATAGAAAAACTTTAATTCCGTTTGCTGTAAACACATCTGCGACTATTTTTGCTAGCGTATAGCTATTGTGCCTACAATCAAAAGCAATCGCTACCGAACATTCTTTGTTTGGATATTGCTTATTCAAATAATTTGATAATCCTTGTGTAGGTTTTCCTAAAGTGTATTTGTTAATTCTATTTGTTCCTACACCCATTATCCCTCTCAATCCAGCAGTTCCAAACTCCAAGTCTTTATAAAAACTTTCTTCTAATTCAATTGAATTTGAGGCAATTAAAGACTTAACCTTGTTTTGTGTATCTATATCAAAAATAGAATTTAACCATTTTTTTGCAGATTTAATATTTTTATTTGTATTCATTTGATTAAGTTTTATTGAAAATAATTTTTGCAATATACAATTTAGAACAAAAGAGGACAAAGGTTTGTTCTGTTTGATTAAAAAAAAAGACAACAGAGTAACCGACTCTTAACAAAAATTAGACAACTTTTTTTTCAAAGCTAACATATCATCACTAACTTTTTTGTCTAAAATCTTTGCATAGTGTTGCGTTGTTTTTAATGACTTATGTCCTAATATTTTACTAACGGATTCTATTGGCACCCCATTAGTTAAAGTGACTGTTGTTGCAAACGTATGACGTGCTAAATGAAAGGTTAGGTTTTTATTAATTTCGCAAACATCGGCTATCTCTTTTAAATAAGCATTCATTTTTTGATTGCTTAAAACCGGTAATAAGAATTGACTTTGTACAACATCTGGATGTTCACTATATTTTTCTAAAATAACTTCTGCAGAAGTTAGTAATGGAATATTACTTCTGGTATTGGTTTTTGTTCTTTTGGTTTTTATCCACCTATCTCCATCTATGCCAATTACAATATCATTTTTGGATAATTTTTCAACATCAGCATACGCTAATCCAGTAAAACAACTAAATATAAATATCTCTTTAACTTGATCCAATCGTTTTATAGTAAGCTCTTTTTCTACTAATTTTTGAATTTCTTCTTTAGATAAGAATTCTCTATCAATAGTTTTAAAGCCTTGCTTTCCAATTATAGAAAGGATCTTTAGTTATCCAATCATTAGCATAGGCAATTCTTATTATCTTCTTAAAATTAGTTATGTATTTAATAGCAGTATTATGACTACAGTTCCTTTCTGTTTTTAAATAATATTCAAAACCATGAATAAATTTATGATTAACATCTTTTACATTGATATCATCTAACTTGTATTCTAATTTTATAAAAGTTTGTATCTGCTTTTTTTGCGGTCTTATACCTTTCAAGTGTTCCTGGAGCAAAATCTTTTCCAACTAATCTTTCTACTTGATTATTATGATCCTGGAAGATTTTAAGTAGCATTTTTTGGTTTTCATCTTTACCACAGAATATATCTCTGATTTTAATAGCAGTAATTATTTTATTCTCTTCTACTAATTTCTGATGTATTTTATGAATTTTACTCGCAATGCTGTCTATATATCCATTTAGTTACTGAGCTTCTGCAGAACCACCTTTTAATTTACCTGCTGAAGCAACACATTTATTTACATCTACTTTTTTTGAAATACTAAGCTCTGCACGCTTACCATTCACAGTTATTCTTAAATAAACATTCGCTTTTCCGTTCTGATCTGCCTTACTACGCTTGATATAAAAAATGAAAGAAAATAAATTATTCATAGGTGTCAGTTATTAATTCGTAATAAATATACAAAAAATTAATTACAAAATTAATCATAACTAACTAATTTACAATAAATTAAATAAAATTAGGGGTCACTTAAAAAAACACAAAAGTGACCCCTAATTGATCACCTAATCGTTGTATTTCATTGATTTTGTTTGATATTTGAGGAAAGTTAAAAAGCCCATAAACATAATGTTTATGGGCTTTTGGTGAGAATTGTGATTCTCTAAGCGGAGAAAGAGGGATTCGAACCCCCGGACCTGTTACAGTCAACAGTTTTCAAGACTGCCGCATTCGACCGCTCTGCCATTTCTCCAGAAGTCTCACCAGGTATTCCCTGAATGCGGATGCA
>Ga0307488_10001981_pt1 | contig 17281 bp, 15 predicted proteins | sample SB02metaG_FD_202248 | JGI IMG/M metagenome (GOLD analysis project Ga0307488, IMG submission 202248) | Sea-ice brine microbial communities from Beaufort Sea near Barrow, Alaska, United States - SB 0.2 | ecosystem: Environmental > Aquatic > Marine > Coastal | place: USA: Alaska | collected... | reverse complement strand
ACTGCTACCAGGGCCGAGGATTAATGGACACTAATAACGACAACACTAGAGACGGCCTTGAAGACGACTCTGGCTCGGATCTCAATCCCGGGAGTCGCTCTGAATTTAGCTCTGAGTTTAGCTCTGAGTTTAGCTCTGACTTCAGACCAGAATACCGTAAGAAAGCGATCCGTAGTTACGTGCTGCGCGCCGGTCGCATGACCGAAGGGCAGCGCAAGGCTTTCAGCAGCGGCTGGTCTTTCTATGGTTTAAAGCTTGATGATGGCCTGATTGATGCCGAGGCAATTTTTGGCCGCAAGGCGCCGCTAATTATAGAAATTGGCTTTGGCATGGGCGACTCACTATTGCAGATGGCCAGCGCCGCACCTGAACAAGATTTTATTGGCATCGAGGTTCATCCACCCGGTGTGGGTCGATTGATTGCCAGTGCCGAAGAGCAGCAGATCAAAAATCTGCGGGTCTATCTTGCCGATGCCACTGATGTGCTCAATGAATGCATTTCCCCTGCCAGCATTCATCGCTTGCAACTCTACTTCCCGGATCCCTGGCATAAGAAGAAACACAACAAACGCCGTATTGTGCAGCCGCAATTTGTTCAGTTGATTCGTGACAAGCTTGAGGTTGGTGGCGTTCTCCATATGGCCACCGATTGGCAGCACTATGCCGAGCAAATGCTCGAGGTGCTCGATGTGGCGCCCGGCTTTAAAAACAGGGTCGGCGAACAGCAGTACTCACCACGTCCCGACTATCGACCGCTGACCAAATTTGAGCAGCGCGGCGAGCGTCTCGGTCACGGTGTTTGGGACCTGCTGTACCGGAAAATAGACTAGTTAAGCTTACCCGTCGTACCTATTAGCGATGGCTTTGATCGGCGTCCGTAATAAGTCGATTGGCGCTTAGAAATAAACTAAACTTGAGTCACCGCATTATTCCAGCTGTATCTTTTAGGCGTAATCCACTGTTAATAAAAGGAAGGCAAATCAACATGAAAAAACTGTTACCTATCGCACTGCTATTTGTTATCGCAGCCTGTGACTCGCAAACTGCACAGACCTCTACCGAGGTGGCAACTGCTGCCAGCCTAGACAGCCACAGCCAGCGCATCAGCTATTTGATGGGTCTGGACAATGGCAAAAATATTCGCGGTATTGGCTTAGAAATTGATGCTGAAGCATTTAATCAAGGCTTCACTGACGGTCTCGATGAGAAGCCGCCTGTGCTAACCGAACAACAGATCGCCGAGACTATTCAGCGTTTTGAAACTGAGATGACTGCCAAGCGCGACGAGATGCAGCAGGCAGAGCAGCAGGCTACAGCTATGCAGTCTGAAGGTAATGTTAAAGAGGGAGCTGATTTTCTGGCGGCCAATGGGGCCAAAGAAGGCGTTACTACAACCGCGAGCGGTCTGCAGTACAAGATTCTTACTGCTGGCACTGGCGCTATTCCTACTGCCGACAGCACAGTAGAAGTTCACTATGCCGGTCGCCTTTTAGATGGCACTGAGTTCGACAGCTCGGTAAAGCGTGGCGTGCCAGCGCAGTTTGGTGTAACTCAGGTGATTCCGGGTTGGACTGAAGCTCTGCAGCTGATGCCTGAAGGCGCTAAGTGGGAGCTTTATATTCCTGCCGAGTTGGCATATGGTCCCGGCGGCGCTGGCCCCATAGGTCCAAATTCAGTATTGATTTTTGAAGTGGAACTGTTGAACGCTAATATTGATGGCTAAAAAGTAGCTGCAGCAGAAACGAAAAAGCCCCGATTTATCGGGGCTTTTTTATTGTTACTTTTGAACGCTTAATTTAGCAGGCTGTTACGCCGGTGCTGAGCTGCTCTTTTCCAGCTGCTCGAGGTGTGCATTGTGCAGCACTTCAATCATCTTATCTTCGGACTCAAAACGCTGTTCAAGGGCCTCGCCAATAATCGACAGATCCTTAGAAAGGGCGTCGAGATCATCTGTTTCAAGATATTTGTCATTGAAGTCCAACACCGCTTCGGTGGAGGGTTGAATCTTGTCAACAAGATCTGCGCCCGCTTTTAGGCCAGCACTGTCACTAAAAGCTTTAGCCTCTTTCGCCAGCTGCTCATAGACTTCAAAGTGACCGACGGACACATAGTCCACCATCACCTCACAAAAGCTCTTTAGTTTGTCACCATGACTGCGATTGGCACTATCGAAGTCGTGGATTTCAATCAGGTCACAGTACTTGACCAGCAGTTCGCGGCGCTCTTCGAGCCAGCGATCGACGATGTCGCTGACACCGCCCCAATGTTCTTTTAATCGTGTTAGATCTTTCAACATGCCTTGTATCCTCATCACTCCCTTACGGACCCACAGTTTACTTTGTTTTATGCCGAACAATACATACTCAAATGATAAAAAGACCAATTGATGCTGGCAGCATAATTGCCGTCAAGATTCCGTTTATACCCATTCCTAAGGTGGCAAAGGCGCCGCAGCGCGGACTGGTTTCAAATGCCTTGGCGGTGCCTATAGCATGGGCAGTCACGCCGAGGATCAGGCCCTGCCAGCGTTCATCCTCTAATTGGGTAAGCCGGAAAAGGGTTTTCGCCATGACAATTCCAGCCAGTCCGGTAACCATGGTTGCCACCGCCAGCAGACTGGTGAGCCCGCCGATTTGTTCGACTATGCTGAATGCTATGGGCGAAGTCACAGATTTAGCCGCTAGAGACAGCAGCACCACATCGCTCAGTCCAAACAGTTTAACCAGTAGCAGCGCACTCAGTGTGGCAAAAACACCGCCGAGTAACAGTGCCACTGTGAGCGGTTTAAACAGCGCTCGAAGCTGACGCAATTGCTGTGAAAGGGGCACTGCTAGGGCGACGGTTGCCGGACCCAACAGCCAGTTTAAAATGCCATTGCCGGCATAATAGGATGCGAAATCTAGGTCTATAGCTTGCATGGTGAAATAGATAAGCGGCGTCGCGATCATTAACGGATGCAGCAGTGAGGCTCGTCCCGAGCGGTTATAGACCCACCAGGCAATAGCAAAGCCCAGCAGTGTCAGCAGCAATGGCCAGGATGTAGTGCTAATAAGCTGCCACTGTTGAATAATAATCTCAGTCATCTGCGCCACGCACCGCTTTGATGACTATGGTCATAAACCATTGAGCCAGCAGGGTTGAGATGATAAGAACGGCTAAAATCTGCGGCAATTGCGCGAGTATCTCAGGTCCGAGAAAAAAGGCCCCGGTGGTGATAGGCACAAATAGCAGTGCAATAAACCGAATTATTTGGCTGCTGGTTGTTTGCAGCCAAGGCAGTAGAGATTTATTGAGACCCAGGACGATCAGTAGAAGAATCATACCCAGCAGCTGGCCGGGAATATTCAGCGCGAAAAATCTAACACCCCATTCACCCAGCCATTGGAAAAGTACCAGAATTAGCAGGCCAACCAGAGGCTTTTTCATTTGCGAATGAGTTGGAAAAGCGCCACTCCAGCGAGACCGATAAAGCTCACCAAGACCCAGCCGGGCATGCTGATACCCAGCAGCTGCCACTGCACTTCTGCACAGTTGCCGTCACCACGGAGCAGCATACTGATGGCCTCCGAGGCTGAAAACGCATCGAACAGGTAGTCCACTGGGGGCCCACAGGCGGGCACCTGATCTTCTGGTAGACCTTGCAGCCAGAGCTGTTTGATCGAGAAAAAGCTGCCGCCAAAAGCCGCTGTTGCGGCCAGCGCAGCATAGATCTTCTGTCCGGTGGCAGCTGGATTGTGTAACCCAGATACCAAAAAAATCACCCCAACGGCTATCACGAACACTCGTTGAGTGATGCACAGGTAGCAGGGTTCTAGCCCCAGGTGATTTTGAAAATAGAATATGGCGATCGCAATAAGTGCGCCACAGGCTACCGCGACGCCTAGGCTTATTGCTCGATTATTCGGCAGGTTCACGTATTGCTCCTTTGATGAACTCTTTTAAAGGGCTCCTTGGGCTAGCCCCCTGGTGGCAAATTTATTGCTGATAGTAGCCGGCTAAAAAGTCGTCGAATGAGAGGCTGTCTGCGGCTTCCATCTGCTGTTGTTTACGCTGTGACTCTGCGGCGAGGCATCGGTAATGTTCAACCGTCTCAGGCGTCAGCACCTTGCTGCGAAAGTAGTCCCGATGCTCTTCGGCCTTGCGCATCGCCATGCCATAGTAAGTCTCATTATTGGCTGTCATTTCGGCTAATAGCTGGGCGGCAGGAGTCAGACTGCTGTCCTCCAAGCGCGTTTTCATAACCGCAGTGGCAGTACTGTACTCGGCGCTATTGTTGGCCTGGTCGAGTATCTCAGCAATCGGCTGTAGCTCGGCCATTAACGATAGACCCCAGTCCACCAAATTGCGCTGCTTGTCGCCGTCCACCAGTTGAAGCTCAGGGTCGCGACCGCGAGCCACAGTGCGGCGCTGATTTTCAGTGATCTGATGATACTCAACACTGTTGGTGCGCGGGCTGTCTTTGAGCAGACAAAAAAGTAAAAAGGTATCTAAAAATTGACTGGTCTGCCTATCGATACCGTTGGCTAGCAGCGGATTTAGATCGACACAGCGCACTTCAATATATTCGACGCCATGATTTTCCAGGGCTTCCAGCGGGGTCTCGTCAGGGGCGGCGGTGCGCTTCGGTCGAATCGGGCTGTAAAACTCATTTTCAATCTGCAGCAGGTTAGTGGTTAGCTGCAGATAATTGCCTTGGGCGTCTTTTAATCCGATTTCTTCATAGGGCTGATAGGGTGTTTCCAGCGCGCCTTTAAGGGTTCTGCTGTACTGGCCAATATCGTTATAACAGACAACCAGAGAGCTTTGAGCATCACTCTGATAGCCGAGATCACCCATGCGCAGCGAGGTGGCATAGGGCAGATGAAGGCTGTGACTGTCATCCCCTATGGGTACAAGATCATGTTCGCGTCCGCGGACAAAACTGGCACAGACTGCCGGTGCTGCACCCAACAGATACAGCAGCAGCCAGAAGTAGCGTCGAAAATTGCGGATCAGGGCAAAGTAGCCCTCGGTTTTGAAATCTTTGAGTAACTGCTGATTGCTCTCCAGTGCCTGCAACTGCAGCCAAAGCTCTTCTGGCACTGAAAAGTTGTAGTGGATTCCGGCAATGGTCTGCATTAGGCGACCGTAGCGGTGGCCGAGACCGAGGCGATAGACGGTTTTCATTTGGCCGTTATTAGAGCTGCCATATTGGCCAACGGGAATACTGCTATCGTCGCCCAACTGGCAGGGCATGCTGCTGACCCAGAGTAGCTCATCGCCTATATGCTGATAGGTATAGCTGTGGATCTCCTCAAGCTCATTGAGCACTTCATCTATAGACGCGGAAGGCGCAGTAATAAACTCCAGCAGTGCTTCAGAGTAGTCTGTGGTAATCGATGGGTGAGTTAAGGCGCTGCCCAGAGTTGATGGATGTGGGGTGGTCGCCATGCGACCCGAGGGCTCTACTCTGAGGCTCTCTTTTTCGATGCCACGGACAATATCTCTTAATACAGAAATAGTGTTTGGCTGCGCAAGCGCTGCAAGACGAGTTTCAATTGACACGCATAGGCTCCTGTTTAGGCCGCACTGACTTGATCAGTATTGGCGGGAGCCTCGGAAGGCATAGCGATAGCGTCCATTACAAGTACCGGACGGCCCTTTTTGTCAGCCTCGCATTCAATAATCTGGGCACGCAAGTTGATATCTTTGGCGTTTAATTCGATCAGCTGATTGAGCGCAATGTCGCGGTGTTGCGTATTAAAAAGCAGGTTGGCATTAGAGCCGTCAACCCAACTTAGATCTTTACCCAATATACTTCCATCATGACTTTTAATTATGAAAATTTTCATGCCAAATCCGTGACAGTTAGAATAATTTGCGCCACAGTGTAACGTATGTAGCTTAAGGATAAAAAGGACAAACTATGAATAAAACAGCACTTGTTCCCATCGCTGAGGGAAGTGAAGAAATTGAGCTGGTAACCATTGTTGACGTGCTCCGCAGAGCCGGCGTTGAGGTTACTGTGGCAAGCGCTAACAGCGGTGACAAGCTGCAAATTTGTGCCGCCAGAGGCACTAAAATTGTTGCTGATCTGATGTTAGATGACTGCGTGAAAAACCACTATGATTTGATCGCCGTTCCCGGCGGGCTGCCCGGTGCTGAACACCTTGCCGAACACCCCGTACTGGACAGCTTGCTCCGCGATCAGGCGGCTCAGGGCAAACTCTTTGCTGGGATCTGCGCAGCGCCTGCATTGGTCTTGGCCACCAAAGGCTTACTGCTGGATAAAACCGCCACCTGCCACCCAAGTTTTCAGCAGTCTCTGGAAGCCAACGAGGTGGATGGAGCCGCGCGAGTGGTTGTGGATGGCAACTGTATCACCAGTCAGGGGCCTGGCACGGCTCTGGACTTCGCTCTTGAACTTGTCGAACAGCTCTGTGGTGTGGTCAAGCGCGAAGAGGTCGCCTCACCTATGGTACTGACTACCACGCCCACCGCATATTATTAGATCCTGCACTGCCGCTACAAAACCCTGCTCTTTTTTGCCACTCGCACGCTCAATGCCTCAGACGCCGCTCTCGGCGCTTGAGTTTTGAACGGGCTGCAGCATTCTCTTTTCCCAGCGGGCGTTTAAATTAGCCCCGGAGAGATAGAGGCAAGGCACAAAGACCAGCGTCACAACCGTTGCAAACAGCACACCAAAAGCCAGTGAGGCGATCATGGGAATAAGAAAGCGCGCCTGCATACTGGTCTCTAAGAGTATCGGCGCAAGCCCAATAAAGGTTGTCAGAGAAGTCAGAATAATCGGCCGAAAACGTTCCTGCCCCGCGCGCATCAGCGCCTCTTTAACGGCCAGACCCTCCTCGCGCAGTTGATTGATGCGGTCAATTAAGACCAGGTTGTCATTCACCACCACACCGGAGGCAGCCAGCACTCCTAGGAACGACAGCACACTAAAATTGAGCCCCATAATAAAGTGGCCAAAGACCGCGCCCATAATGCCGAAAGGCACTGCAGACAACACACCCAAAGGTTTTAAATAGGATTTAAATTCCACCGCCATCAGAATGTAAATCATCCCCAGGGCCAAGACAAAAAGCTTGGCCGCTGCGGCAAAAAACTCACTCTGCTCGGCGAGCTGTTCGTCTTTATTGAGCACTACTTCAGGATAGAGCTGCTGTAATTCAGGGCCAATCTCACCAAACAGCACGCCGGCCATTTCATCTATGGTGAGCTTGCCTGCCGTGGGGCCAGCTGAGACCTTGACGCTGCGCTGGCGGTCCTGGCGATTAATCCGCGTATAGCCAGGCACGTAGTTGGCTTGCGCAACCGAGTAAAACGGCACCTCAGTACCATTTGGGGTGCGAATACGCATATTGTCTAGGGTGTCCACCTGAGTGCGATCCTGCTTTGGATAGCGCACCATCACCCGCACATCATCGCGACCCCGGGGTACGCGCTGAGCCTCGGCGCCATAAAATCCATGGCGCACCTGACGGGCGATATCGGCCAAACCGATGCCAAAATTATTAGCGTAGGGACGCAGGTTGATATCAATATCTGAGCGTCCGGAGTGAATATCGTCACGGATATTGCGCGCTCCGGGAATGTCCGCCATGCGCTGCTTTAAGAACAGCGCCGCCGCCGTCAGTTGATCGAGATTATTCGAGGTCAACACCGCCGTAATTCGCTCGCCATTGCCGCGGCCCGCAGCGGAGGCATCGACATTAAAGGTCTTGGCCTCAGGGATCTCGCCGATCAGACTCTGCCAGCGTTCGCCCACTAGGGTCGGACTCACCTGGCCGCTCATATCGGGCTGTAATTCCAGTAGCAAGCGGATGGTATCGCCATACATAAACGACAGCTGATTGGCCACCAGATCGGCGCTGTCGATCTCGGATTTGATCGCCGGGTCGCTGGCTAATAATTGGGCCGCGCGCTCGGCTCTCTGGGTAATTTCAATTTTCCCTTCAGCGGAGTAACCATCCGGCATTTCGATGCGCATGGAGATAAAGTCCGAGGGCACGTCGGGCATAAAGCGCTGCTTGATATAGCCGGCACTGACCAGAGTGATCGACAGTGCAAAGGCCAGACAAAACCCAATCAGAGTTAGGGCGCGCCAGTTGAGGGCTTTCTCCAAAAACGGCCCGTAGATATTGTGTGAAAAATCCATTAGCCCATCGGCAAACTTTTTTCTGACCTTACGGAGAGCCATGCCAACCTTGGTGGTTGCGGGTTTTTCAGGCTGCATCTTGGCCAGGTGAGAGGGTAGAATCCAGAATGACTCGACCAGGGAAAAAGATAGGGCAACTAATGTTACTGCCGGGATCGCCCAGAGAAATTTGGGCCACATACCGGGCAGAAACAGCATGGGTAAAAACACAATCATGGTGCTGACCACGGCCAGCAAGACCGGTTTGGCAACCGCCTGAGTACCTAATCGTGCCGCAGTGTCGCCGTCATAGCCAAGCTGTTGATGGCGATAGATACTCTCACCGACAATAATCGCATCGTCGACAATAATGCCAAGAATCAGCAGGAACGAGAACATCGACATCATATTCAAAGTCAGGCCAATACTTGGCAAGATCCACAGCGCACCCATATAAGCGATAGCGATGCCAAGGGCCACCCAAAATGCCAGCTGTGGACGCAGAAACAACATCAGTACCACAAACACCAGAATCAATCCGCCGAAGGCATTCTTTGACAGCAGGGTCAGGCGGCCAGAAAACATATTCGAGTAATCTTTCCAGGTCTGTAATTGCAGGCCCGGTGGCAGGAAGGTTGAACCCGCATTGACATAGTCCTTTACCGCCGCAGTGGTAGCCACTACATCGGGATTTTTGCCTACAGTGATGCCGAGGAAAATCGCATTCTCACCATTGAATCGGGTGCGCAGGTTGCGCTCTTCAAAGCCATCGATAACTGTGGCTACATCTTCAATTTTAATCTCTGTGCCATCGGCGCGACTGGAGACGACAATGCGCTTAAAGTCTTCCTCATAGTAGGCCTGACCGCGGGTTTGAATCTGGATATCACCGCTTTCTGCGCGAATCGTACCGGCGGGTAAATTCAGTGAAGACTGGCGCACCGCACCCACCACATCGTCGAATGAGATGCCGTAGCGGCGCATATCCATTTCCGACAGCTCAATATCAATCTGTGGTTCGCGGACACCCCATAGCTCGACAAAATCGACATCGGGCAGAGCCGCCAATTCGTTGCGGATACGCTGGCCATACTCTCGCAGCACCGCTTCTCCGGCATCCCCGAACAGCGCCACACGAATCACTTCTTCGCGCATTTTCTGTTCGGTGATAATGGCGCGCTCGGCATCGCTGGGAAAGGTGATAATCGAATCCACTCTTGCCTTGATGTCATTGATCATATTGGCCATGTCGTAACCGTCAGCGATTTCGACGGTAACCCTGCCGCTGCTTTGACGCGCCTGACTGCGAATATGTTTGATGCCTTCGAGGTTATAGATAGCCTCTTCGATACGCACCACAATCTGCTCTTCCACTTCCCGTGGCCCAGCGCCGGGGTAGGGCATCGAGATATTGATCAGATTGATGCTTGTGGAGGGAAAGACTTCCTTGCCCATGCCCATGGCGCCAATAATACCGGAGGCCAATATCAGCAGCATCAGCAGATTTGCCGCTATCGGGTTGCGCACAAACCAAGCGATGGAGGCATTCATAATAGGTCAGCGCTGCTTGTTTGGGGGCTGGTTGCCGTCGCACGGGTCGCTGACACATCAACCCGCATACCCGGTACTGGCAGTGCAATACGAGTGCCAACAATGCGTGTGCCAGGTGCAAAGCTGTCCGTTACCACAGAGTCGGTATCCGATTGCACCACCGAGAGTCTGGCGAAACGCACTTCATTATTGTCATTTAGCAGCAACACTTCATTGCCTCGATAGATAATGCTCTTGGGCAGCTCAATGGCATTGGCCATCTGCCGGCCGGCAATCTGGGCTTCGACAAAGAGTCCAATACTGAGAGGTGGTCGATCACTGTTGGGATCGGTTTTAAAGGGATTTTGCACCTCGGCCACGGCATAGGTCATGCGACTCTGGATGTCGATAGACGCCTCGGTGCGAACAATCTTCCCCTGCCACTTATAGGTCTTGCCGCCAACACTGCGCTGTAGCAGCACCTCTGGATAGCTGGCGGTTTGGGCATCTTCAAAGTTAACGGGCAGATCGATCAACGCTGCCTGCCGATCGCTTAGGGGCAGGCGCACTTCGACTACATCGGTGCTGTATATTTTGGCGATGCGTGTTCCCGGGGTAATGTATTGGCCAAGGTCGACAAAGGTCTCCCTGATGCGCCCCTGGAATGGCGTCACAATTGAGGTGCGGCTGAGATCGAGATTGGCTTTGTCGAGGTCGGCACGGGCGGACTCGAGAGCCGCTTCGGCGGATGCCAGCTGCGGCTCGCGCAAAAACAGTGCATTGGCGGTGTTATCACCGAGATCGCGCCATTCACGCTTGGCCTGACGTGAACGGCCTTTTTCTAGGGCGACCTGCTCTTCGGCTTTGGCCACCTGGGCTTTGGCGCGGATAACCGCAAACTGGTAGTCGCTGGGTTCGAGTTGGATCAGCTGGTCGCCCTGACGAAAGAAGCTGCCATTGGCATAGCTCCGATCAACCGCTACCACCTTACCTGAGACCTGAGATACCAGATCAATTTCCGTTCTTGGTGCCACAGTGCCCTGAGACGCAATAGTCGGGCGCAGAGTTTGCGGTGCTGCGTCAATCACCTCGACCAATAGCCGCGGCGGTGGCAGGCGTTTGGCTTTTTCGGGCTTGGGTTTGAGGGTCGCAACACCGACAATAAATAAGATTCCGGCCACCAGCACGGCAACGGTTATTTTCCCTTGGCGGTTAAACAATGGCATTAACAAACCTTTATATAATTATAAGTTAGCTTTCCAGCACAGGCGCTCATCAACGCGGCTAAAACAGATTAGTTGACGGTACGACCTGTAGACCGCAATCGGCCACCTGCCTTTTATACGTGCTGATGAGTTGGCCGGATGCTAGCTATTTTGCTGTTGGCTGTCGTATTCATCGCGATCCGAGACTTCATTGAAAATATCTTCATTGAGCAAGCCCTCACTCTTCGCGACTACGGTGGTGACCATGCCATCACCGGTGACATTGACCACGGTGCGCATCATATCCAGTAAGCGGTCAACGCCAATAATCAAACCTATACCTTCTACCGGTAATCCGACCTGCTGCAGCACCATGGACAGCATAATCAAGCCCACACCGGGCACACCGGCGGTACCCACCGAGGCGAGGGTTGCTGTGGCAATCACCGCAAGATATTCGGTTATGCCGAGATCGAGGCCATAGGCCTGGGCGATAAATACCGTTGCCACGCCCTGCATAATCGCGGTTCCGTCCATATTAATGGTTGCGCCCAGGGGCACCGTAAAGGAGGCGATGGAATTATCCACACCGACGCGCTTCTCTACCACATTCATGGTGATCGGCATGGTCGCGTTGCTCGATGAGGTGCTAAAGGCAAATAACATTGCCGGACGCATATTTTTAATTAAGGTCAGCGGATTTAAGCGCGTAAAGAAACTGAAAATGCTGGTGTAGACGACTCCTGCATGGATCAGTAATACCAGAGTGACGGTCATAAAGTAGAGCGCCAGATTGAAAATCGCGGTGAAGCCTTCTTCGGTAAACAGCTTAGCCAACAGGCAGAAGACACCAAAGGGCGCCAGGTGCATAAGGATGGTGACCATACGCATAATGACTTCATTAAAGGTCTGAAAGCCCACCAGGGTCGACTTGCCAGCCGTGCCTGCTTGAGTGATCGCGACGCCGACCAATATAGCGAAGACAATAATCTGCAACATATTGCCATCAGACATGGCCTGGATTGGGTTGGTGGGGAATATGCCAATCAATACATCTTTAAATGCGGGTGGTGTTGCCGCGACATAGTTGGCAGTCGCGGAGGTATCTATACCGACGCCGGGGTTAATAATATTCGCCAGAGTCAGAGCAATGGTGATGGCTATGGCCGTGGTAAATAGATAGAGGGCCAGTGTCTTAAAGGCGATGCGCCCCATCTTGACGTTCTCGCCCATGGCCGCCGAACCGCAAACTAGTGAGACAAATACCAGCGGCACCACCAACAGTTTCAGTGAAGCAATAAAAATACGCCCGACCACATCAAAAATATATTCCACCACCCAGGCGGTTAAGGGACCGGACTCAGCACCGGCATTGATCAGATTGAGCATCAGGCCAACGACAATGCCGAGGGCCATGCCGAGAAGTATTTTTGATGACAGTTGCATTATTTAGTCCCCACCTTAATTATTTTCTGTTGCAGAGATCTGCGCAGAGTTTGTTACAGGTTATCGATTATTCGTTATCCAAGCTAAAAAGCGAAACTTGAATTCTGGCACTCGCGATATCAGCAGTATTAAGAATAGCAAATTGGCCCCTGACATCAGGGCAAAAAACTGTGGAATACTCATCTGCACAATACTCAGGCAGACAATACCGATTAGCGCCCCTGACACCATAAAGATGGCATTAAAGACATTGTTCGCGGCAATCACTCGCGCCCGCTTATGACTCTCGGTGCGGGATTGCACCATGGCATAGAGCGGCACGATAAACATTCCACCAAACATGCCGATGGCCATCAGATCGACAAATATTCTGACACCGCCGCTGAGGCTTAAAAATTGCATCGGCATCACCGCACTCATCGCGGCGTTGGCTAGTTGATAGCTGGTTGAGGCAAAAAACAGATCGGCACTGAATAGAGTGAGACCCATAGCACCCAATGGAATCAACCCGGGCTCAACCTGGCGTCCGGATATTTTGCCGCAGAGCAGCGAACCAATCGCTACACCCACAATAAAAGCGCCTAACAGCACCGAGATTAAGGTGGCATGGCCTTGGAGTACGGTCACCGCAAAATTCGGTACCTGGGTTAAAAAGCTACCGCCAAATAACCAGAACCAAGAGATGCCCATAATGCAGTAGAACACGGTCCTATTTTTACGCGCCAAGCGAATATTCCGCGCCGCGTCGGCAATCGGATTGAGGCTGATACGAATATCGCCACCCTCTGCCGGTGCATCGGGAATCGCGCAACTGGCGCGCCAGCCGATCAAGGCTAGTGTGATTGCCACAGACCCAACCAGAAGCGTGCCACCCTCATAGCTCACCAGCCAGGCACCCATCAAGGTACCAATCAAAATTGAGGTGAAGGTACCCATGCCCACCTGGGCATTGCCCGCCATTAGTTCTTCAGTGGCGAGATGCTGAGGAATAATTGAATACTTAATAGGCCCAAAAAAGGCCGACTGCACGCCGAGCAAAAACAACACCCCCAGCATCAATGTGATATTGCTGTTGTAAAGGGCATAGCTGCCGATCAGCATAATAATAATTTCGGCAAACTTAATTCGCCGGATCAGCCAGGCCTTGTCGTATTTGTCCGCCAACTGGCCGGCAGTGGTGGAGAATAAAAAGAACGGCAGGATAAATAGGCCAGCGGCCAGATTGGTGAGGAAGTTGGTGTTGCTTGCAGAGGCGGAAAGGCCGCTGCTGACGATAATCACCAACAGCGCATTTTTAAACAGATTGTCATTCAGCGCGCCGAGAAACTGGGTGATAAAGAAGGGCAGAAAGCGCCGCTGGCGAAACAGATAGAACTGGCCCTGTTGTTTATTCACAGTTATACCCTATTTATGATTGTTATTCTGAGGGGGTGCATTCTGCGGCCAGCATACTACATTAGTCTTCACGAGACAGGTGCGCCAGAGATGCAGCGTTCTGTTCCCAGTTCTGGCCATCAAAAACATCCACCACAATAGATTCAATATGAGTGCGGTCGAGACAGCGCAGATTGACGCTGACACCATCCGGATTAGAACGCGGCGTATAGAACGCTTTAATACCGCAGTGTTTGCAAAATGTGTGCTGAGCGGCTCCAGTATTAAAGGTATAGGTGGTTATTGCACTCTCTCCGCAGAGCAGTCGAAATCTCGATGCCGGCACAATCATCTGATCGCCACCACTTTGATAGCAGATCGAGCAGTTGCATGCGTGGGCATGTAACCGACTGGTCGCATCGATTTCAAATTTGACCGCGCCGCAGTGGCAGGCCCCTTGGTGAGTCTTGAGTTCGGACATTATATTTATCTCCGCAGCAGGTTTCAGATTGAGAATTATAATCATCGTTAAGTCTAAAGGGTGAAAAACTCACCATCCTGCCTACCAAGCTACTTTCCGCCGCCGTTTTTTACGGCACTGCCAATATTCTTTTTCGAGTAAAAAATATTTTCCTTGGCCTTCATTGTGGAATATCTGGACGGCTGTGCTATAGGTTTAGTGACCGTTATGTTTTACGGCGGCAAACGGCTAAAACAATAATTAAGCCGATTAACTAAAAAATATCCAATTATCTCGGGGGAGATCTATGAAAACTAAATCCTTTTTTAAATTAACTTCATTAGCAGCAGCTATTATTGCTGGCGGCACTATGTTGCCAACAGTTGCTTTCGCCGAAGGCGCCATGGTTGAAGAGATCGTTACTACGGGTAGTCGTGCCAAAGCCCGTTCAGCCACTGATACAGTCGCAGCGGTTGATGTTATCTCCAGTGCTGAACTGACAAATCAGGGCGACATGGACGTAGCGAATCTGCTGCGTAACTCGGTCCCTTCCTTCTCAGTTAACGATCAGCCGATCAGTGATGCAGCAACTCTGGTACGTCCATTTCAGCTCCGAGGCATGGCCCCGGATCACTCGCTGATTCTGGTAAACGGCAAGCGTCGTCACCGAGCCAGCGTTATCGTTTGGTCTGCTGGTGGAATCTCTGACGGTTCTCACGGTGCTGATGTTTCAACGATTCCTGGCATGGCACTGAAAAGCGTCGAAGTCTTGCGCGATGGCGCAGCCGCTCTGTACGGTTCTGACGCCCTTGCTGGTGTCATTAACTTCAAGCTAAAAGATGCAAGTGAAGGCGGTTCCGTTCAAGTCCGTATGGGTCAATACTCTGAAGGCGATGGCGAGATGGCTTACTTCGCTGGCAACATGGGTATGGAGCTCGGCGATGATGGCTTCGCCAATGTCACCTTAGAATATGGTTCATCGGATGAAACCGTTCGTTCGGTCCAGCGCGATGATGCTGCCGCCCTGATTGAAGCGGGCTTTCCAGTTGCTGATCCGGCTCAGAAATGGGGCCGCCCTTTTGTTGATGACGATTTGAAATTGTTCGTTAACTTCGGCAGCCAGCTGACTAAAAATGTTGAACTTTACGGTTATGCCAACTACACGAGCAAAGATGTCGACGGCGGATTCTACTTCCGTAACCCGACCAATCGCGGTGGTGTTTATGCCAGCACAAACGACAACGGCACCTCACCCACTGACGGCGTAACCTATACCGATGCTGAGTTAGACGCATTTGAGGATGATGATTTTAATCAGTTGCTAGTAGGCGCATCTAATGGTGCAGATTGTAGTGCCTATGAAGTGCCTTCGGATGATCCCACAAGCGCAGTACTTGCTGCTGCGATCACTGGCCTTAAAGCCGATGATAACTGCTTTAACTTTAACGAAACCATTCCCGGTGGCTTTACGCCGCGCTTTGGCGGAACCGTTACTGACATCACGTTTATGATGGGTTTAAGAGGTGAGTTGGACAATGGTTTAACTTGGGATGTCAGTGCCTACCGCGGCGAGAACGAAGGCGACTTCTACATTAACAACACGGTAAATGCCAGTTTGGGTGCCGATACGCCACGCAACTTTGATCCGGGTTTGTATCGTCAGACTGATGTGAACTATAACGTCGACTTTACTTACGCGGTCAGCAAAACAGTTAATGTCGCCTTTGGTGCAGAACACCGTACTGAAGAATTCACCATTGGCTCTGGCCAGGAAGAGTCATACGTCGATGGCGGCTTAGGTGTTCAAGGTTTCAGTACTTCAACTAACGGATTCCCCGGATTCTCCCCTGATATCGCTGGTGACTTTGATCGTTCAAACGACGCTATCTATATAGATGCAGAATGGGATGCAAGCGAAGATCTTTTGTTAGCGGCTGCGGTTCGCTTCGAAGACTTTGATGGCTTTGGTAGTACCACTAACTACAAGCTGGGTGCTAACTATAAGCTGAATGATAACTTCGGTCTTCGCGCTACAGTGAGCACCGGCTTTAAAGCGCCCACTGCAGGCCAACTGAATGCGTCTAATATCTCAACATTGATCGACACGGCAACCAATCAACTGGTCAATGAAGGGGTTATTCCAGCCACCAATCCCGTCGCCGCAAAGGTCGGTGCTATCGCGCTGCAGCCAGAAGAGTCTGACAACTACACCGTTGGTATCTTTGGCAGTATTGGCGCGATTGATATCACCTTTGATTATTTCAATATTGAAGTAACTGATCGTCTGACGCTATCCAAGAACTTCAGTCTTACCGCGCAGGATATTATTGACCTGACAGCTGCGGGCGTTGCCGGTGCGGACGACATTACCGTGTTCAAATTCTTTACCAATGACTTTGAGACAGAGACCAGCGGTTTTGATCTCGTGCTGTCAACGGAGACTGAATGGATGGGCGGCACCACTGCCTGGAACCTAGCTTACAACGACACTAAAACTGAGATCACTTCTCGCGGCGAATATATAGATGATGCCCGTGAGCGTGAGATCGAAGAGCTGTCACCCGATACACGCTACAACGTTTCTGCTAACCATATGATGGACGGCTGGCGTGCACTTGGCCGGGTTTCTTATTACGGTGATTGGTATGATGCCAACCAAGAGCTGGTTTATGACGGTGAATACGTAGTGGATGTTGAGCTTTCATACGACCTTAATGAAAGCTCCGCCATCATGCTTGGGGGCAACAACGTTTTTGACGAAGCCGGTTCTAAGAAGCATAACGGTGCCGGTAGCGCCGGTAACACGTACAGTGAATTCGCCCCTATGGGCTTCAGTGGCGCGTTCTGGTATGCCAAGTACAGCTACAACTTCTAAGTGACTCTTAAGCGATTAACCATGGATACATAAAGCCTAAGTAGTCAAAAGCAGGATGAGAAAGGGGTGCCAATTTGGCAGCCCTTTTTTTTGTCTTGAAAAATCTGCACTTGCCTAGTATGCAGCCAGTCAAACCCAGAGCGCCAAACCCAGAGCGCCAAAAAGGATCCCCGATCGCGAGTTAACATGACATTTTTAAATGAAATAAATAACATATGTTTCATTTAACTATTGTGTTAGTGTGCAGAATGGTCTAC
>Ga0307488_10001980_pt1 | contig 17291 bp, 25 predicted proteins | sample SB02metaG_FD_202248 | JGI IMG/M metagenome (GOLD analysis project Ga0307488, IMG submission 202248) | Sea-ice brine microbial communities from Beaufort Sea near Barrow, Alaska, United States - SB 0.2 | ecosystem: Environmental > Aquatic > Marine > Coastal | place: USA: Alaska | collected... | reverse complement strand
CGCAAGAGGCGAGCGGGTTCAGCAAGCTCCCTGAAAAGATGAAGGCTGCGGTTCAGAAATGTGACGCAAGTTTGAACCAAGGGTACCAGGCGAGTAACTGTTTTAGTTTCAACTGTAAGATTGGGCCGGACAACATTGCGATCTGTCGTTGTCCGATGGGGCAAGTTCCGGCTTCTACAACATTTTTAACAGAGGCTGGGCAAGGTAACCCGGAAGCTTGCTACCAACACCCTGTAAGTTTACCCGTCCAAAACAATACTTTGAAAGGAAAATGAAAATGGTAAAATGGATTACGGATCGAATGAAAGAACCGTCGTCGTTTGCGGCAATTGGGGGCACCCTCGTCGGAATCGGGGTTCTTGTGAGCCAGCCGATTGTTATTTTAATCGGCGTTATTGGTGGGGCGCTAGGTTTTTTTCTGAAAGAAAGGGGCATTATTTAAATGATAATGTCGCTCCTTGGGACAGCTTTGGGTTTCGGGACATCTGTCATTCCTGAAATACTTGGCTACTTCAAGCAAGGCCAGCAAAACAAACAAGACCTGGCGATGCTTGAGCAAAAAGCAAAATACGCCGCCCAGCTATCCGAGCTAAAGATAAGCGAGCTAGACGCTGAAGCGGATATTTCTGAAACCAAGGGGATATATGAGCATGACCGATCTATTGACGCTGGAGGTTTTGTCAACGCTCTCCGGGGTTCTGTGCGCCCTGTCCTTACTTACGCCTTCTTTGGTCTCTTCGCGACGATCAAGGGCGTCACGCTATACAGCATGGTGAATACAGGCGGCATGGATTTAAGCGCCGGTATGCTTGCAATCTGGGACGATGAAACCAGCGTGATCTTTTCTAGCATCGTCGCGTTTTGGTTTGGATCGCGCAGCATGAGCAAAGCACGTTCTTGGCAACAGGAGAAGCGGAAATGATGCTATCGGAACATTTTTCACTCAACGAGCTTACAAAATCCGAGACGGCTGCGCGTAAAAGTATTAGCAACACGCCGGGCGGCACTGAAATTGAAAACCTGATTATGGTTTGTGAAAACATTTTGGAGCCTGTCCGAAATCATTACGGCATACCGTTCGCGCCTAACAGCGGGTTCCGTTGTCTTCAGCTAAATCGAGCAATTGGTTCGTCAGGTAACTCGCAGCACGTTAAGGGCGAGGCTGTAGATTTTGAGGTGCCAGGTGTAGCGAATAAGGAAGTCGCACTATGGGTTAAGGACAACTGCGAGTTCGACCAGTTAATCTTGGAGTTTTACAAAGAAGACATTCCAGATTCCGGTTGGGTGCATTGCAGCTACACAATCGAAAGCGATAATCGAAAGTCTGCACGGGTCTTTGATGGCCGTCACTGGACCGCTTTAGCGTAAAATTCTCACAAGGCAAAAAAAGACCTCCAAAAAAGGAGGTCAGGTTTTAGCGAGAGGAGCCACTACCACTTACCACGATCCATTTTAGTGGTCAAGAACACACATTGGTTTGACTGCCACGTCCGGTCTGCCCGGTACGTTACCTCGCCGCAACCGACTGCTGTTTCTACCAGTATAAAAGACAGCAGAATCCCGGCGGCGATGATAAGAGATATTTTCATGATCATAATTCAGCATCCTCAATGAGACTTTGCGCTGTTTCGAGGTGATCCGCAATCAAGGCGTCTACGTCGTCTATTGCTGCCGTTGGCAGATACGCGCCAAATCTCCACACCTCTTTGCTGGCGATGGTGTGGGTGAGGCTGTGAGAAGTGTCCCGGATTGTCCGGGCTATCCCAGCAACAAGAGCCAGGTTGGCCGCTGACATAGACACGTCGTCCCTCAGTGTGCGGGCTAACGCTAACGCGCCAGCAACGATGTCAAGGTCGTCGTTCTGCGTGGCTGCTGGGTTGTTGTAGTCGCTGTAATAATTCATATCATTTGCTCCCAATAAAAACTTAATTCACACGCAATAATTCGTAGTAGCCGCAAATTATCTCGTCCTGCAACTGCCCTTCATCCAACTCCGCAGAGTCGTTGCCGTCTACCAAACACAACAAAGTGTAATAATAGGACGTGGTCTCAACGGCAGTGCTTTTTACGCGTGTTTCTGTCCGCGACAACACCCGCTCCCTGATTACAATTGTTTTGTAGCCCAGCGTCGTACGGTTTTCTTGGTCGCGCAGTATATATTCTGATCCGATGTACATTTTTCCGTTCCTTTTTTAAATTAACTAGGACTATATTACACGGTTGGTTACATATAGCAACAATAAAATGTACATATTAAATGTTGCGACAAAATAAACGATATGTTACATATATTAATCGCAACAAGGATATGTGAAATGAAGACCCCGAAAGAAGTAGTCACTAAATTAGGCGGGACGGTTCAAACCGCTGCCGCTTTGGGCGTATCTCCCCAGGCTGTGTCGAATTGGCTTCGACGCGGAACAATCCCTCTAATTCACGCACATCGGATCGTGTCGGTTGCAAGGGATAACCAAGCCGATATCAGTTATCAGGATTTAATGGAATGATCGCCGGGATCGACGTGGGGTTGAAGGGGGCAATTGGACTGCTGCACGAGAACGGTGCCGCCTATGTTTACGACATGCCTGTTTTTTCGAAAGAAGTAAACGCAGCAGCCCTAGCGGACATATTCCGCGAGTTTACGCCGGATCATGTTTATATAGAGGCTGTCAACTCTTTCGGTATGGGTAGGCAGAGCGCCTTTAATTTCGGCCAAGGCGTAGGCGCAATAAAAGGTGTGCTGGCAACGCTAAAGATTCCATTTACACCCGTTAGCCCATCCAAATGGAAAAAGCATTTCAATTTAGGCAAAGACAAAAACGAAAGCCGAGCCGCTGCAACTCGGCTGTTTCCGATTCTTGCATTTGAGTTTGCGAGGAAAAAAGACGACGGCAGAGCAGAAGCAATTTTAATAGCCACATGGGGAGCAAACCAATGACCGCACAATTGACGCTGAACAAAACTAACCGCTATCAAATCTTGGCCGCCGCAGAGCTTTCTGTGAAAATTAAAGAGACAGCCTACGGCACTCCGCAACAAAACTTTGACCGCATCGCGGCGCTTTGGAACGTGATTTTATCTGAGAAACTAGGCAAGGAGCATAAAATCAGTGCCGCAGATGTTGCTATGATGATGGTCAGCATTAAACTGGCGCGTCTTATTGAGACGCCTGAACACAAAGACTCCGCAGTTGATCTGGCCGGGTATGCGGCCCTGTTGGGGGAGATTGCTTAGATATGGGAAAGCGATCTGATTTTGAGCGGCGCGAGCAGGACTTCTACCCGACACCATATGCGGCGGTTTTGCCACTGCTGCCGCATCTTGCGCCCGGCACATTTTTTCACGAACCATGCGCGGGCGACGGCGACCTTGTGAGGCACCTTGAGCGCAACGGTCATGTATGCTCCCAATCGGGCGATATTTCGACTGGGCAGGATGCGCTGCACATCCATGACACGCAGGGGGAAGTCATCATTACTAACCCACCTTGGGACCGCAAAATCCTCCACTCACTGATTGACTCGCTGCCTCAACTTGCGCCGACCTGGCTTCTTTTTGATGCGGACTGGGTTCACACGCGGCAATCTGCGCCGTTTATGCACAACTGCCGCAAGATCGTTTCAGTCGGGCGGGTCAAATGGATTCCCGGCAGCAAGATGACCGGCAAAGATAATTGCGCTTGGTATCTGTTCGAACAGAAAAACGATTGGCGTCCAAAAGTTACAGATCATGCTTTGTTTTACGGGAGGACAACATGACCGGCTTTACAGACCACGGCATCGACCACGGCAGCATCAGCAACATTAACAAGTGGATTGAGTCGCCGGATTCATGGGTGTCTCACTACTTGTTCGGCAACAGAGGGTCAGGCTCCCCAGCAATGTGGCGCGGTATATTCGTCGAGCAAGCTGTCGCGGACACCATCACGGAGAAGCTGCAAATTGACGACGCGATTGAGAATGCTACAAAAGACTTTGACGCAAAATATGACTTTGACGACGGGTCTGTCGCCAAGGAGCGTTTAAACATTGAGCCTATGACGCGCCTGGCAGTCGAGGCTCTGGAGCCATTCGGCAAGCCAGATTTCCCCGAAGACGGCAGCCAGCACAAAGTCAGCATGAAGGCAACAGGGGACGAGTGGTCTTTGGATTTCATCGGGTTCCTAGATTTCAAGTTCCCTGAACACGGATTAATTGTTGATCTAAAAACTACAGGCCGGATGCCATCCGTGATGAGCCGTGGTCACCAGCGACAGCGGGCGTTCTACGCAAAAGCGTCAGGAAACGCCACCGTAAAATTCCTCTACGTCACCCCGAAAAAGGTGGCGCTGCTGGAGGACGGCGACCCTGACGAGCTAATGGCAGAGATTAAGCTGCACCTCAATAGGCAAGAGAAATTCTTGCGACTGGGCGATAAGGAGTTGCTCCGCAGCATCGTCCCGATAAATCCCGACAGTTTTTATTGGCGAGGCGATGAAGCTGTTCGCAAAGAACTTTATGGAATCTGAAATCCGCGTATTAGATTTATTTTCTGGCATAGGAGGATTTAGCCTTGGACTCGAACGAGCCGGACCTTTTCGGACAGTTGCCTTCTGCGAGCGAGAACCCTTCCCGCAAGCAGTCCTCAGAAAACACTGGCCCGAAGTCCCGATCTACGACGACGTTAGAACCATCCCAACAGATGAGCTTGGAAGAATTGACCTCATCTGCGGCGGGTTCCCCTGCCAGCCGTGGTCCGTTGCCGGGCAGCAACGAGGCGCAGAAGATGACCGCGACCTCTGGCCGGTCATGGCTTCCCTTATTGAAAAACTACGGCCTCAGTGGGTCATTGGCGAAAACGTGCGAGGCTTTGTTAACGAACTGTTGGGCCTCCAGCGCAGCCTTTCTGACTTGGAAAGCCTTGGGTATCAAGCCGTCCCATTTGTTATTCCAGCTTGCGCCGTCGATGCCCCGCACAGACGGGATAGGGTCTGGATTGTGGCCCACGCCCCGCAGTTGCAGCGCGATGGCAGCGGAGAACATACAGAACAGGGTGAACGACAAGTTTCCCAATCTGGAAAGCGTGGTGGCGCGGGCGATGTGGCCCACGCCGACGACACGCGACTACAAGGGCGGCAGGAAGCCGGAGACATTAGCAGAAAGCGGGCGAGGCAAAACAAACAGCTTGAACGATGCCGTGACGGTAAGGGACCAACATGGCTCCCTGAACCCGGCGTGGGTCGAGTGGCTCATGGGGTTTCCAGAAGGGTGGACAGACTTAAAGCCCTCGGAAATGCCGTCGTCCCGCAAGTCGTCGAGCAAATAGGGAGGGCAATATTAAATGGGACGATTAAATAAAAAATTAGCTGTCCACACAATCGGGACGATGCTGCGGCAAATAAGGATCGAGCAAGGCGTCACGCGCCAAGCGTTAGCGGACAAAACGAACATCCACAACAACACGCTTCGGCGTTACGAACACTCCGATCACGCTCAAATGGATGCGTTCTGTGAGGTGGCCGCAGAATTGGGGTATGAAATAGAATTAATTAAAATTTAGATGGTTGCATCATAAAACAGATTGTGTAATATGACAGAGCCTGTTCGCAAAGGCAGAACACTTTCAACAAGGAAAACACTATGACATTTGAATTTGACGACGGTAGCAAAACTAACAACGATTCATCAACCGGCCCATATATCAATTGGCACGCCAGGGAGACGAGAGACGGGGCTATCACCAGCCGCAGCTTTTCAATCAGAGATGAGGATGGCGAACGGATAGACATCACCGACCAGTTTAAAAAACCTGGTGTTGCCATAAAAATTTCCGATTTAGCCACTGGTTGGTGCTATTCAGATGGTTCGCCGGGGGTAGCCCCGCTCTGGGATATGAACGACACGCCAGCGAAATTTAAGCCGCAACCGGAGGACCGGGGCGACGAACGCTGGAAGAAGGGATTTATCATCCCGGTAGCTATTAAAATGGACGGCGAATCGGTCGCAGCGGTTTGGAGCCAAGCCGGAGCGGGAGCTTTCGAGGGGTTAAAACATTTGATGAAATCGCTCGGTGCGCTTAAAGGCGATGGAGAAGTTTGCCTTGCTGCGATGACTGGGGTTGATGAAATTACCTATAAGAAAGGCGGCACATCAGCGCCAATTTTTACCGCTAAAAAATGGATCGAGATACCGGATTGCTTCAAAGAAAGTGTTGCGGAAACAGCCCCTCAAATTACGGAGATTGAAGAAGTTGAATTTTAAAAATCTCGTGGGCGGGTGCTTTGTACCCTCCCGTCGATGAGACCGGGGGCAGCGGCGGATTTTCTCTCTCCACTGCTGCCCCCACCCACTACAAAAAAGGGTACAAAACATGGGGAATTACGGCAGATATGCAGAGATTTTGGCGTCGTTAGGCTACGACGTCACGCCGGTCGAAGGTAAAAGGCCATTCCTGAATGATTGGCAGAACAACCCACCAGACGCACAGGATTACGAAAAGCACAGCATACACAGCATCGGCGTCGTATTAGGCGGCAAGCATAATCTAGTCGCCGTCGACATAGATGTCAGAAATAAGGCAGCTTGCGACGTCATCAGACAGATCGCGGACAATGAGCTAGGCCCAGCGCCAGAACGGGTCGGCAACGCTCCAAAGACATTATTTTTATACCGGTGCGAAGAATTAACGCGAAAGCGCAGAACGTCAATATTTGAGATCGACGAGCAGGACGCTTGCGTAGAATTATTGGGAGACGGTCAGCAATTTGTGGCGTCTGGAAAGCACCCCGATACCGGGAAGAATTATAGTTGGGTTGGCGATAAAATTGTAGATATCCCGCCAGAAAACCTCACAGAGGTAAGCGTTTCAGACCTTGAGAATTTTCTAAACATTTGCGAATTTACTTTATCCAATCACGGTCATATTAAATCCAAGGCCATATTTGATGGTGTATCGCAGAATGACGCGACCCCCGGATTTGATGACGGATCACGGTCTGCGGATATCGCAAGGGTAACTGAAGCTGCGGCATACATACCGGCAAGCGCAGTAGAGGAGCGTTCAGACTGGCTGAAAATCGGCCTAGCCATTAAAGGCGCAACCGGGGAAGCTGGCCGCGAACTGTTCCACACCGTCTCAGCAAAATCTGACAAATACGATCCAGTCACGACCGACAAACTTTACGACACAGAGGTCCATTCGGCTGGCGCTGGCACGATTATAGCCATTGCAAAACAGCACGGGTACGTCCCGACTGCCACAATCCCTGAAATTGCAGAACAGCCGGAAGATTTGGGAAAGCTGATCGCAACCCCTTTCGGTGATGTATCGGCAGAAAAGCTACCGCGCAGGAATTTCCTGTACGGCACACATTTAATAGAAAAATACGTCAGTGCTACAATCGCACAAGGCGGCGGATCAAAAACTACAATCCTCCTGACCGACGCAATCGCAATGGCAGTGAACAAAGATTTAATCGGCAACGCGCCAAAATATCAATGTCGAACCTGGCACTACAACCTCGAAGACCCTATAGACGAGCTACAGCGGCGGGTTCTGGCTATCTGCAAACGCTACAACATCAACGCAGCAGAAATAAAGGACCAACTATTCCTCGATAGCGGCAGGACACGCAAGCTCGTCGTCGCTGAAAAGGTTGGGAATATAATAGTTGCGACACCGGACGTTGAAGCAGTTATAGAACAAATAAATAAACACGACATAAAGGCGATGAGCGTTGACCCGTTCGTAAAAGCTCACCACGCTGATGAAAACGACAATAAGCAGATAGATTCAGTCCTCGATCAGTTCGCACGCATAGCAAATGAGACCGGTTGTGCTATCGACCTCGCACATCACGTCAGGAAGCCTGCTACAGGCCAACCTTCTGCCGCTGGGGATATCAACCAAGCGCGGGGAGCGTCGGCCATCAGCGGGGCTGTACGGTCAGCAAGGACTATATCGATAATGACAGAGAAGGAGGCGGAAGCTGTCGGGATACCTGCCGATAAAAAGAATTGGTATATCCGCCTGGATGATGCAAAGGGGAATATGTCACCGCCAGCCTATAGCGCATTGTGGCTGCAACGGGAATCAATCACACTCGACAACGGCGACGAGTTTGAGCCGGGCGATAATGTCGGCGTGGTGTCCCCGTGGACGCCACCAGACGCCTTCGATCATATTAGCATAGATAAGGCTAGATCGCTCCTGATTATGATTTCTGAAGGGCAGAATGCGGACGTAAAATACTCCAAAAATAAGGGTAAAAGATGGGCTGGATCGCTCCTGATATCCGAGGTCTTGGAGATGGATGAATCCAAGGCAAAAACGGTCATAAAAACGTGGCTGAAATCAGGCGTTTTATACGAGGACGATTATCAAAATGGGAAGACAAGAAAGGACGAAAAAGGGTTGCACGTTAATTATGAATTGCTACCAAAAGTGATTGATTAATGGTTGCTCCAATTCGTGTTTCATAATTGGCGCAAAATTGGAGCAAACTACCTGCGCAATAATAATTATCGCCTATAGTAAAATAAAATTATTGGCGCAATTAAAAATTGCGCAATAATTGGAGCAGATTTCAATTGAAATTGCATTATTTTACCATCATAGGCGATAGGCAAAATTGGAGCAGATGCGGCTAACGCGGTTTAACAGAAAAGGGTGCTGATATGGCAAAAATAAAACGACCGAAACCTGATGATTTTTTCGAGCCAAACCTGGTCAATAATGTGGCGGCAAATTCTATTCATAATTGTCTGTTGCCCCTAGATAAAATTTCGTCAGATTTTGAACAGAAATGGGGTGCCGACGTTCTGCCTAGTTTGGTATCGCCCGACACGGCGTTGCGCTTTGGATCAGCCGTAGGTAAATTGAATGCCGCAATATCTGAAAATGACCCAAGTGACGTGTCTAAGCGTGCAGATATTTTAATCCGTGGCTGGATTAAAATGGACGCAGAAGCCACAGAAAGGGGCCACAAGACGCTACCTCCTGAAATATGGACCCACACTACCGAAAAAATCAAGTTGGCTATTACGCGCACGTCTGCGGAGGCGATAGACGCCGCCAAACTCGCACGTTTGGAGGGGTTTGTCTTTTACAGCATGGAAGAGGTGTCTCTAATACTGGAAAGTAAAACACTGGTTAATCAGACAAAGGCCGTTTTTCCCGGAGCAACGGTAAAATCGGTGCCAAGTAAAAACCTATTTGACGATGATGAGATACCGTTTTAATTTAAATCATGTTATTACAGCAACAGTCGCTGGTGACCGCTGCTGTAATAACAAACGGCTTCCCTCGTTTGAAGCGCGGAAACCAGCGGCACCAAAAATGTTAATGCCGGGGCCGAAGCCCCGGCTGTTGATTAGAGCGCGAGCTGGCCGTCCAGAGTGCCGCCTTTAAATGTGGCGATGATCATGCCGTGCGATTTTTCGAGACGGGCGACCATCTTGTCGGTCCAGCAGACACCCGTCAGAGATGCAATCTCCTCACCATCAATCGTGGTGACATAAACACTGTCTGCGGTGTAGCCGGTGGATTCATCAATGTACTGAGTCGGGCTGATATTCATCTGCTGGTCTCCTCGGTGGTGCCGGGGCCGAAGCCCCTGCTGGTTGATTATTCAAAGTCTTCAAATTTCAGAAAGCAGCCTTTTAGGCGAAACCATGCCGGGCGTCCGTCGCGTTCCAAAAGAATGCTAACCACGCCCCAAGGGCGGTCACCGCCGACAAACCAACGACCATCGCGTTTTTCCGCAAAAGTCTCGGAACCGTTTTGTATAGCCTTGATTCTCATCTGGTGGTCTCCTTGTTTGTTGTGTTAATGTGTGTTTCAATAAACATATAGTAACAGATTGTTACATACGATCAAGCACTAAATGCAATAAATAAAAATAATTTTAAGCTACTAAAATATAACGGGAATTATTGAGGAAGAAGGGAATGAGCGACAAATTAATTAAAGTAGGGAAAAATAACCCTCCCATTACGCGCAAGGGCAGACCGAAAGGTTCGCCCAATAAATCCACGGCTTTATTGAAAGACGCGATTTTACAAGCCGCCGAGGCTGCTGGCGACAAAGAGGGAATTGTTGGTTATCTTGTAGAGCAGGCACATAAAAACCCGGTGGCGTTTATGGGTTTGATAGGGAGGGTCTTGCCGCTCCAAGTCATTGCTGACGTCACGCAGCGGGTTGCCGTTGTGACTGATGAAATTATGACGCCAGACGAATGGGAGAAACAATGGTCGGAGCAGCACAACGATCCGATGACGCATTAATTGCCTGGGCACCCTTCAGCGCACCACAAGCGCAATTGTTGAGATGCCCAGCCGACGAGATATTTTTCGGAGGTGCGCGAGGTGGCGGAAAAACTGACGGGATGCTGGGCAAGTTTGCGCTGAAGCAGGCTAAATTTGGCAAAGATGCTGTTGGCATTTTCTTTCGTAAAACACGGGAAGATTTGAAAGAAGCCATCGAGAGGTCGAAGGATATCTATGCGCCGCTTGGGGCTAAATATGTTGACCGGCAGTGGACGTTTCCAACCGGGGCGCGGCTCAAGTTCGAATACCTTGAACGTGACAAGGACGCGCAGAACTACCAAGGGCACAGCTACACCGATCTATTCTTTGAGGAGCTAACGAACTGGGCCAGTCCTGACCCAATTAACAAAATCAGGGCAACACTGCGATCCAGCGTCGGTGTCCCGTGCCAGTTCCACGCCACCGGCAACCCTGGCGGTCCCGGCCATCAGTGGGTCAAGAGCCGGTACATCGACCCCAACCCTTCGGGCGGTCAAATGTTGTGGGAGACTTACAAAAACCCGTTCACGCAGCAGAGCGTGAAAATGTCACGGGTTTTTATACCGTCTAAACTGTCAGACAATCCAACGCTGATGCGTGATCCTGGTTATGTGGCGCGGTTATATCAATCTGGCAGCGCCGAGTTGGTTAGGGCTTGGTTACATGGCGACTGGGATGTTGTTGACGGCGCGTTCTTTGATTGTTGGATTCCCGAAAAGCACGTTGTGCAGCCGTTCCAGATTCCTAAAGAGTGGACGCGGTTCCGGTCGTGTGATTGGGGGTCGGCCAAACCGTTCAGCGTTGGTTGGTGGGCTGTCTGCCCCGATCTGTTCCACACGCCGGACGGCCACATAATTCCGCGTGGCGCTGTTGTGCGCTACCGTGAATGGTACGGTGTCTCAAAAGACCCCAACGGCGAAGTGCGGGCAGATGTCGGCTTGAAGATGACTGCCGAAGAAGTTGCTGATGGAATAAGGCTGAGAGACGACGCTGACGTTATTCAATACAGCGTCATTGACCCCGCAGCTTTCAGCCAGGATGGTGGCCCGTCTATTGTAGAACGTATGAAAATCAATTTCCGACGCGCCGACAATAAGCGTGTAGGGACTCGCGGTGCTATGGGCGGCTGGGATCAAATGAGGGCGAGAATGGTTGGCGAAGATTTCGGAGACCCTTACGGCCATTTGCCGATGATGGTTGTTTTTTCCACCTGCACAGATTTTATTCGGACCGTTCCCGCATTGCAGCATGACAGTTCTCGGCCAGAAGACCTCGACACCAGCGCGGAGGACCACGCAGCCGACGAGGCGCGTTACGGTTTAATGAGCCGTCCATACGCGAGAAAGACGACGGAAATAAAACAAAATCCGCTGATTGAGATTGGCGGCAAGTCAACAATGACTATTAACGACTTGATGAAATCGGTCAAAAAACGACGAGCTAAGTATGATTAGTTGATTAATTTGTCAATCTAAGGCAATAATTAAACATGTATAGCAAAACAACTAAAAAACCCAAAACAAAGCCAGCTACTAAGCCGACAGCAAATCGCAGCGGCATGATGGCGGCGCTTGGCGCTAAAAAGGGCGGATATGCAGGATAATCTTGACGCACAAGGCGGCACTTTAGTCACCCCTGAAGACGCTGGAAAGGGTCCGCCCGGTGTTGTTGCTCGTTGGATTGCCGAGCTTGACCTTGCCGATAAGACCGAGGCGACTTGGCGTGAACGGGCAAAGAAAGTAAACGACCGTTACCGCGACGACAAGGCGGATTCAAGCAGAACTGGCAGTTCGGCTGATCGCTACAACATTTTGTATTCTAACATCCAGACGATTTGTCCTGCGCTTTTTAATCAGACGCCAAAGCCGGACGTGCGGCGGCGCTATCGGGACGCTGATCCGGTCGGCAAGGAAATATCCGAGGTTTTGGAACGTGCGTTATCGTTCACGATGGACGACTGCAATTTTGATCGATATATGCGTTTGGCGGTCAAGGACCAACAATTATGTGGCCGAGGTGTTACCCGCGTTAGATACGAGCCGTATTTCGGTGAGGAGTCTGACGGAAACGGCGATTCTTACGACGATCTAAAGGGTGAAGAAGTTAAATTTGAACATGTCAACTGGGCTGATTTCCGAGTTGGTCCCGGTCGAACATGGGAAGAAGTCGAGTGGATTGCTTTCCGCCATTTGATGACCCGTGATGATTTGCGCGACAAGTTTGGCGAGGACATTGGCAACGAGGTGACGCTGGACAACACGCCTATCGGCATGGAAGACAAGGACGGCGATGCTGTTGCGGACACGTTCAAACGTGCAGTTGTCTGGGAGATATGGTGCAACCGCCAGAAAGAGGTCATTTTTATATCCAAGACGCTAAAAGAGCGTCCTTTGAAGACTGAGCCTGATCCGCTGGAGCTTGGCGGTTTCTTTCCGACGCCCCGGCCATTGTATGCGACCGAGAACACGGACAGCCTTGTTCCGGTTGAGCCGTTCCGGTTTTATAGTGACCAGGCTAACGAATTAGACAACATCACTCGCAGGATTTCTGGCATTATTTCTGCCTGCAAGGTGCGCGGCATTTACGATAGCACGATTACCGAGATGTCCAACTTGATGGATGCCGGTGAAAATATGATGATCCCGGCGCAGGACGTTCTGCCGCTGATGCAATCGGGTGGCTTGGATAACGCGATCTGGATGTGGCCTATCGAAAAGATAGCCGGAGTTCTGAACGAGCTTTATAATCAGCGCGAGCAGATAAAAACGACTATTTACGAGATTACCGGCATTGCCGATATTATGCGCGGTTCGACGTCGGCGTCTGAGACTTTGGGGGCGCAGCAGTTAAAGGCGCAGTTTGGGACGATGCGTTTAGATGACATGGGCCGCGAGGTTCAGCGTTATGCCCGTGATATGATTAGGATTGCCGCCGAGATAATTTCGGAGCAGTTCAGCCCTGACAGCCTTGCGATGATGACGGATATTAAGCTCCCGACGCCGGAGCAGAAGATGCAGGCGCAGCAGCAGGCCCAGATGATGGGACAACAGCAGCAGCCGATACCGCCTCAATTGCAAGAAATACTTGATAAACCGACATGGGACGATTGCATCCAAATTTTGAGGGACGACAAACAGCGTTCCTATCGAGTTGATATTGAGACTGATTCTACAATTGCTGGCGACCAGGCTGCGGATCAGAAGGCCGTCACAGAGCTATTGACGGGCGTTTCATCGTTTATCAGTAACGCTGGCCCGGCTGTTGCGGCTGGTTATCTGCCGCTTGAAGCCGCTAAAACGATGATGATGTCCGCTATTCGCCGGTTCAAGATGGGCCGTGAGGTTGAAGACGCTCTTGATATGATTGGCGAGGACGATTCAGGTAAAGCAGACGGTGAGGCTCAACAGCAGGCTCAACAGCAGGCTCAACAGCAGGAGCAGGCTATGGCGGCTCAAGCCGAGCAAGCCAAGATGCAGATGGAGCAGTCTAAACTTCAGATGGATACGGAAGCAAGGCAAGCCGATCTTATGATTGAAGAAAAGAAAATTCAGATGGATACGTCTGCAAAGCAAGCCGATCTTACGATTAAAGAGAAAGAGCTTTCTTTGAAAGAACGCGAAATAGCTATTAAAGAATTTGAAATTCAGAAACCTGAACCTGATCAATCTATGAAGATTCAGGCAGATATTCAAATGGCTCGTGAAAAAATGGATTTTGATGCTTCTGAGGCGGATAAACAACGCCAAGTCGAATTGGCAAAAGTCATAATGTCTGAATTTAATGGGCCTGAAAGTAGTTTAATTGATCCGGGTGAGGCAATAAATCGCGCTGCCGAGATCGTGGACCGCATAAACGAGGTTATTTCCTCAACTAGGATGGTTGGCGATGTTCCTTTAGAAGACACCACTATGATGGTTGCTGAAGAGCCGATGTTTGACGAAGAGCCTATGATGATGGTTGAAGAAGAACCTATGATGATGGTTGATGAAGAACCTATGATGATGGTTGATGAGGGGCCACTGCTGGAGGAGCCTGTGATGATGGTGGATGAAGAAATTTCAGAGGGCGATCCTAGATTTTTATAATAGGGAGATTTTTGTGGGCGTTTACAAAGAAAATTACGATAAAATAAAATGGTCTAAAAAGCCATTTAAGCGAAAACAACAGATCGATTTTTCTTCAAATCGTTCTCATATTGCGATGCCTTATATTTCCGGCGATTATAAGCCTTATGAATGTCCGATCACAGGCAGGACCATTGACGGGAAGAGAGAGCATAACGAGAACTTGCAATTGCATGGTTGCCGCATTCACGAAAAAGGTGAGTTTGAAGACGTTAAGAAAAACGGGAAGAAAAGAACGGAAGCAGCAATGGACGCGGCCATTGATAAGTCGGTTGACGCTATTGCTAAACAGATTGATTTGTAAAAAGGGAAATGGTTATGGATGAAGAAACAGAAGTTGTTGTCGAAGATCAAGGGCAGTCTATGGACGATTTCATGGGCGATCAGTTTGATGCTTTGGAATCGGAAGACTCTGAAAGCGAAATCGCACCAACTACAGAAGAACAAAGCGTCTCGGAAGAGACAGCAAAAGATGATGTCGCAAAATCGGCAGAAAGCGATGTAGAAAGCGAAGGTTCTGAACCTGAAAATCAGACCATCACAGCCCCGCAATCTATGTCTGCGAAAGACCGTGAAGCCTTTTACGCTCTACCGCCTGAGAGCCAGCAATGGATTTCAGATCGCGTTAAGAGCCAAGAGGCGGACTACACACGGAAAACTATGGAAGTTGCAGAGCAACGGAAATTGTACGACAAGTTAGAGGAGGCCATTGCGCCCAGGCGTCAACAATTTGCAATGAACGGAATGGATGAAGGCACCGCTATTGGTCAGCTTTTAGCTTTATCCGATTATGCAGAGAGTGATCCTGTCGGTTTTTCGCGCTATCTCCTCAATCAACGTGGAATTCCTATCTCTGCATTAACTAATGAACCCGGCGTAGAAAACTACGTCGATCCTCAAATGCTTGAAATGCGGCAACGCCTTCAAGGTTTTGAAAATCACTTTGCACAACAGCAGAATCAGCAGTTGGAGCAAGAGGGTCAGGTCGTTTCTGGTGTCATAAATGATTTCGCAGCATCGAACCCGTTTTATGAAGAGCTTGAAAGCGACATGATCCCGATTGTTTCAGCTTTGCGTGAAAGCAAACCCGGACTAACTAGCGACCAATATCTACAGACAGCCTATAAGATGGCCCTTGCGGCCAACGACGAGGTTTCTGCCAAGGTTGCGGTTGACCAAAAGGCTAAATCTGAAGCCGAGCGGATCGCCAAAGCAAAGAAAAGCTCTGCGGCGGCTAAACGGGCTGGGGGAACTAGCATACGGACCACTGGTACATTGCCATCTGGTGCTGCTAAAGCAAAAAGTGTTGATGATTTTATCGGAGCCTTGGTCGATGACCGCATGACAGCCTAGACTAGAAAGGTCTAAATCATGGGCGCTAATAGCTCGTTTACCGAAATTGCGGCTCTAACATACCGTCATTTCAAAAACACTTATCTTGAAGATAATGTGTCAAACCACACGGCCCTGCATCAACGGCTGACAGAAAAAGGTCGCGTCGATCTGATTTCTGGCGGTTGGGAAATTCAGGTTCCGCTTGATTATGCAGAAAACGGCACTTACCAGCGTTATAGTGGGTATGACACGCTTGACATTGCTCAATCCGAAGTGTTCACGGCAGCTAATTTTCCTTGGAAACAGGTTGCCATTAACGTAGTAGCTTCGGGTCTTGAAGTTCGCCAGAACAGCGGTAAAGAAGGCGTTATTAAACTTGTTAAAAACAAGTTGAAGAATGCTATGCGTACCGCAGGCAATAACTTCTCAACCGACATCTACAGCGACGGCACTGCTGCTAACCAGATTAATGGTTTGCAGGCTCTCGTTTCGGATGCTGGCACTGGTACTGTTGGTGGTATCGTTTCTGGAACATACACGTTCTGGAAAAATATCCTCCAGTCTGCTGCGTCTCCGCTTCAGGGCGGTTCAGCTATTACGCCAAGTGCAACCACCATCGAGAGCTTGATGCTCCCGCTGTGGCTTGCTCTGACTCGTAATAACGACATGCCTGATCTGATTGTCATGGACGACACTTACTTTACGTTCTTTGACAACAGCCAGACATCCATCCAGCGTTATACAAACACGACCGATCTAAAAACCGGCACTACTTCACTGAAGTACAAAGGCGCGGACGTGGTATATGATAGCGCGGCGGCTGGTATGCCGGACGCTCATGCGTATTTCCTCAACACTGATTACATCGGAATTTGCGCCCATCGTGACGCAAACTGGACGGAAGTCCCCGAAAAGTCTTCGGTGAACCAGGACGCACAAGTTCTGCCGATTATTTGGCAGGGCAACATGACCGTCTCTAATCGTTCACTTCAGGGCGTAATGAAAGCCTAATCAGGTTTTCTTGCAAACTCTTTTTCCTGGAAGGAAGAAAAAATGTCTGACTATGAGATTACCAACACGATAATTGGAGCGCAGAACATTTCTGTAACTTCAACAACCCAGAATCATCCGCTTGGTCTAATTGTCCAAGCAGTTGATCGCGCCGACACCGCCTATGGTGCCGGTGAGTTTGTTTATCTAAAGGGAGTTGCATCGACGGTGCTAGGCTCTTTTGTCACTTACAATGCCGACGACAACTCAACTGCGCTTTTGGCAGCTAATGCTATTGGCCCAGTTGCCACTGCAATGTCCGTCAATGTTGCCAGCTCATACGGCTGGTATCAGATTTCGGGCAAAGCGGTTGGCAAAGCCAAAGCCAGCTATGCTGACAATGGCCTTGTTTACGCGACCTCCACCGCAGGCAGCATCGATGATGCTGTTGTCGCTGGTGATCGTGTAAAACTTGCCAAGGGTGCGTCTGCGGTAGACACGCCATCTACTGGCCTTGCTGAATTTGAGATTCAGCGGCCATTCATGGATGACGCGACTG
>Ga0307488_10001979_pt1 | contig 17293 bp, 13 predicted proteins | sample SB02metaG_FD_202248 | JGI IMG/M metagenome (GOLD analysis project Ga0307488, IMG submission 202248) | Sea-ice brine microbial communities from Beaufort Sea near Barrow, Alaska, United States - SB 0.2 | ecosystem: Environmental > Aquatic > Marine > Coastal | place: USA: Alaska | collected... | reverse complement strand
AACCCATTTCTTTCGATTCTGACAAAAAACCCCCAAGGTAGGTGAGACTGATAGGATTAGTGGTTGATAGCTGGTTGTCCAAAAATGCTCCATAGACAGAACTCGCCGACTCGGCGCCAACCGCAGGCGCCATACCAGGCAAATAGACCCGGGAATTTTCTAGCCCAAACCTTAGCAAAGCCCTCTGCCCACCCCTAAAATTGATAGATCGACCAAACAAATTATCCGCATCAATTAAGCTTTGGAGAGTATTGTTTTGATCTAGGGCGAGAACGGGATCAGCAGTTTCGGCAAATACCGGGATGGTGGCTTCGATATTAGGCTCAACATCAAGACTCAGAAAGCCCGGGATTTGAACAACAATGTCCGACATCAATTCCCATCGGCTGTTACTCTTTTTCCAAATTGAGATTAAGTGACCAAAAAGATTTTGATCTGAATCACCCGATTGGTCGATAATTGTTAGTGGTCCGGCGGACAGGCCTAGATCTCCCGCTCTTGAGACATCAATATAGTGCGCCTTCCAGTTTATCTCTGACGCCGATTCCTTAAAAGCATCTGAGCTATAGAGTGCTAAGGCATCAACTGGGCCTTCTCTAAAAACTACAGAATCTTCCCCTAATATTTCAAGAAACGCCCGAGTTCTGCCTATTTCCGATGATCTAGCAGCAAAGGTTTGATCTGCGACTGCGATTTCTTGCCAGAACCGATACTGACCTGGCTCTTGAGCGGATAAGAGTGGGCTGAGCAACAAAGCAAAGATAAAAGAAAGCCTAGTAAGAAAAGGAATAATTTTTGCCATCTCTAAATTTAAACATCGCTCAAAGTAGATGAAATAAGATTCTACAGAGAATCCTCAGAATTTATAGTACTGAACTCAGTTTTGTAATTTGTCTAAATTGACGACTCGTGGGCGCATCACTCGAATTGCTTAAGTCTACGATTGTTATAGACTCATGCAACCGCTAGTATTCGGTTTATGCATTGATAGCAACCATTAGAGTAGAGACTAACTCTCCAAATGAATCGGCAAGTACTAAATATAAAGCACAGCAAACTGCTTGAATGCTCAAAACTCGTTAGCTCGGCGTTCGCCGTTGTGTTCCTGCTGCTTTTATCTTCTCCAAACATAGCTCAAATCATTAAAATAAGCAGCGAACCCGGGCCTCAATCGTTGGCAGCAAACATCGAGTATTACGAGGACGCGTCAGAGTCCTTATCGATAGAAGATGTTTTATCTTCTGGATTTTCAGTCAACTTTCTCCCTTACAACCGTGACATTCTGCATTTTGGAATCACCAGCTCTGCCTATTGGATTCGCTTTAGGCTTGATTGGAGTGAAGCTGAGCCGGGCACCACTAAAATCTTAGAGTTTGGACCGCCAAAAATAGTAGAGGGTGTCTTTCGCGGTGGAATTGAGCTTTTCGTGGTCGATGAAAACGGCCAGCCCGTGTCGAATTACGTTTTGGGCACACTAAATAGTTCGAGAGAAGTCAAAACCTTGAGCCGAGGATTAGCTCTGATCTTAGATCAGAGCTACGGCAGCAATTTCTATTTACGTGTTACCAGTGCAAGACCACTGCGCTTGCCGATGAACCTCTGGAGCATAGCCGAGTACAGCAACGAAAGCATCATGTCAGATCTCTTTTTAGGACTTCAGTATGGAGTCATGCTGGCCATGATTTTTTACAATTTATTTTTGTTCGTATCCATAAAAGAAAACAGTTACCTCTACTATGTTCTTGTCATCTCCACACAAGCTGCCTTTATATTTTTAGATTCCAAGCACCTTCGCTACTTATTTGGCGACATGTTTGGCAGTGGTTGGCTTGTCCAAATCGCAGAACGGAATATCTACCCTGCACTAGTTATAACGACCTTGCTGTTTCAGCGATCACTGCTCAGAACATGGGAAAACAATATAAAATTAGATCGCTCAGTCATTGGCCTTCTTGGCGGCTTTGTATTGGTAGCCTTTCTAACCTTCCTACCTAATGAAAAAGTATTTCAGTATTTGTTTGTGTTTTTGTTGATAGTTGCAATTCCAACAGCTTTCTACACAAACCTAGACGCCATTAGAAGAGGCAATGCAACCGCCGTTATCCATATGGCAGCAATTGGCGTTTTCCTTACGGGGGTCATCAATCTTATGTTCCTTCAACTTGTCCCTAGCTTTCCGAACAACCCCCTCACTGCCAATGCCTATAATTTTGGTTTGATCGCTCAGGCTTTATTGCTCTCTCTCAGCTTGTCATATCGATATAATCAAATTAAGCAGGAGAAAGAAGACGCCCAACGGCAAGCCATAATCAATTTAGTGCGCTCTGAAGAAATAAAAGATGATTTGCTGGCCAATGTGTCACACGAATTGCGCACACCATTATTCGGAATAAATGGCCTGGCACAGGCCGCACTGGCTGAATTCGAAAAAAGAGACAAGAACAGCTATTTAATTACTCAAAATCTTGAACTAATTCGAGCCAGTGGTGACCGCCTCACAAAGCTGGTCAACGATTTGTTAGATTTCTCAAGCTCGAAGGAAGATGCCACCTACGTCAAGATTAGGGCAGTTGATATACACAGCGTAGTGACATTGGTAATAGCTGTTTGCCAGCCATTAATTGGTAATAAGAACATAACTCTGAGAACCGACATAGACCCTGACCTTCCAATGGTGTCTGGAGACGAAGACCGGCTCACTCAAATTCTTGTCAATTTAACCTCAAATGCAATCAAATTTACCTACACCGGCGAAGTGCTGATTTCTGCAAGCGCCACCTCGGACTACAATATAACAATCAGGGTAAAAGACACCGGCATCGGAATTCATAAAACCGATCACGAAACTATCTTTAAAGCCTTCGAAAAACTCCCTTCTCAACAAATGAATGCCAGTGGCATAGGCCTCGGCCTGCCCTTGGCTAAAAACATGGTAGAAATGCACCGCAGTGAACTGAAGCTCACTAGCGAGCTGGACGTCGGTTCTGAATTTCGATTTGATCTACGGATTTCCTTAGATCAAACCCGAGCGGTAAAAGAGCCTAGCTTGCAGCGGCAGATGATTAGACGTGCAGATTACTTCGACCAAGCGAATAAGAAAGATGACGCCCCTATGCTTAGAAGTGAGCAGGAAACCACAATTTTGATTGTAGACGATGATGAGATTAACCGAGTCGTCATGGGCCAGCAACTAGAAGAATACAATGTCATCAAATGTACTAATGGCTTAGACGCATTGACCACTATTGAAGAAAACAAACCTGATCTTATACTCTTAGATCTGATGATGCCGGGCCTGAATGGCTATGAGGTTTGCCAAAAAATTCGACAGCAATACAGCCAAATAGAATTGCCAGTTATTTTAGTAACGGCGAAAAACCATCTCGAAGATCTGACTCAGGGATTTAAAACCGGCGCTAATGACTTCCTGGCAAAACCATTTCATGGAGAGGAACTTAGGTCGCGGGTAGAGAATCAGCTTAGACTTAGCCTCCTACACAAAATCAATGAAGACAATGTTCGTTTACAATCACAAATTGAAATCTACGCTGAAGCCGATAGAGAACTGCGCAGCTCGAGGTTTAGACTCCAGCGGGTCTTGGAATCAATTAACACTGGATTTGTTGCGTTTGAATTACCAGGTACAATATTTAGTCTGAATCAGCGGGCCGCTGATTTATTAGGAAGCGATAGAGAAACACTACTAGGGGAGAGTATCGGTTCTATCCTTTCTAACTCCCAAATCAATGAAAGTGTCCGGGGGGCGATTACACAGTGGGAGCTAGGCGACCTAAATAGCGTCGATAACAATCACGACTCACACAATACAGACCTTGACTCTCCGGACACCAGTAATCTTAACGTCGATATCGAAGTCATCTATCCGTACAACAGCATCAACAAATCAACCAGCAAAAAGATAGAGTTTGCATCCAAGCTAAAATTCTTTGGTGATGATGAGGGCACCGGCGTGTTGTTTCTTGACGGGTCGGACTCTGAACAGGACCTCAGTGGAACTGGCGTCATTACAGACACTGCAGAACTTGTAAGCCTACTCGGACAGGCCCAGCAAAATATTCGACGCATTGGCACAAGACTCAACGTTATGACCCCGTCGGAGATTTCTTATCATCCTGCAATGTTAGACAAGCTAGCCGGAATAGAGGACCTTATAGATTACATAGACGAACAATTACCCAATGTCAGCAACGAAGGCGAGTACCGTCAACAGCTGGTTACGCTTATGCGAGCCGCGCTTCACACGTGGGAAGTCACAACTCAAAAATCTAAAATTGAATTGGCAGAAGAAAGCAACATATGGGCTGTCAGTATTGACGATGGCCGATTACGCACTCGCACTTTCGATCGCTATCTTCGATTAGAGCAATTGCCAAAAATACCCCGCTGGAGAGAGGTGGTACGGACAGCCTATTTTGTTCTCTCAAATCCAGCAATCGAAACCGAAACTAGAGCATCACTGGAATCTGAACTCGAGAAAACCAAGTCAATTTTAAAGAAAGCAGCCATAAGCTAGAAAGCCCTAAAGAATAAAATCCAACTTCTATCAAGTCGTGTAAATAAAATGTACATACAGCACTTCGGGATGATGCAGTACCCTTTTTCATTGACGCCCAACACGCGTTACTTTTTGAAACTGCCTGCCCATGAGCATGCTTTTCAACAACTTCTATCGGCCCTCTCCGATCACGGTCAAATTTCCAAGCTCACTGGTGAAGTTGGCGTGGGCAAGACCATGCTCTGCAGAAAGGTTCTTAATGCCCTAGCCAATCACAAGGACAAGTACATAACCGCCTATATTCCTCACCCATTCCTTGACGAAGAAGGAATAATGCACTCGCTCGCTGAGGAGTTAGGCCTACCTCACCCGGACAAAGCAAGCTATAGAGAGCTACTAAAGGTCATTTCGCAAGAAATCATAGCTCAATCTAAAAACCTAAAGCAGGTGCTTTTATTTATAGATGAAGCCCAAGCTATTCCCACGGAAACACTAGCTGCGCTTTATCTTTTAACGACGATACAAACCACACAAGCGCACTTTCAAGTAGTGTTGTTTGGTCAGCCCGAATTAGATCTTCTTCTTGATCAACCCGCACTGCGTCCACTTCGTCAGGGTTTAAGTTTTTCTCATACCCTCCCAGCGCTAGACCGTGAAGGAGTTGATGCATACGTGGAGCATCGCTTGGCTAAAGCCGGCTATAACGGTAAGAGCCTATTCTCTCAGGATGCCATAGACGCCATTTTTCAAAGCAGTGGCGGAATCCCAAGGCTCATTAACATTCTTTGCCATAAAGCGCTCATGGTAGGCTATGGCAAAGGGGCATTTACCATCCCTTTGGCTTATGTGAAAAGCGCTATAATAGACACAGAGCCAGCTCATAAGGAGCGAGGATTTGCTGACAGAATTTTTGGCCGCTAACTGGATATCACTATTGGGTTGTAAGTCAGTAGTCAAACGCTATACTCTCGCCTCTTCTTACGCTACCGCAATGGGTTTGTTTAATGACTGAAAAGCTCTGGCAAGAATTAAGAGTTGAAGCAAAGAAAGTAATTGAGGAAGAACCACTACTTGCAAGTTATGTACATGCCTGTGTGCTCAATCATGAAAGCCTCGCTTCATCGCTTAGCTTTATTTTAGCTAACAAACTCTCTGATGACGTTATGCCAGCTATAACCGTCCGGGAGCTATTTGATACTGCATTTTTAGACTCGCCCAAAATAATTGATGACGCTGTTTGTGACATCAAGGCTGTGTTTGAGCGAGATGCTGCAGTAAGCTCTTTTTTGGCGGTAATTCTTTATATGAAAGGATTTCATGCTATTCAGGTACATCGTCTTGCTCACTACCTATGGAATCACAACCGAGTGGAACTGGCCTTGTTTATTCAAAGCAGGAACTCTGAAGTTTTCAGCGTAGATATACATCCAGCCTGCGTCATGGGAAAAGGAATAATGTTTGACCACGCGACAGGGATAGTAATTGGCGAAACAACTGTTATTGAAGACAATGTCTCGATCTTACAGCAGGTCACGTTAGGCGGAACAGGTAATGAGCAAGGGGATAGACACCCCAAAATTAGATCGGGCGTATTAATAGCAGCGGGCGCTATAGTGCTGGGCAATATTGAGGTTGGTGAGGGGGCAAAAATTGGTGCAGGCAGTGTCGTTCTCAACAACGTCCCCCCACACACCACAGTCGTAGGGGTTCCGGCGCATGTTATTGGCAAACCTTGCTCTGAAACGCCATCTCAGACCATGGAGCAAAACGTTTTTAATGACGGGAATAGTCTGCCCTCTTAAAAGCAACCTGACCCAAGCGTAAATCAAAGCACTTCTAAGCCCCCATTATAATTAGAGGAGGGGCTACGCACTGTAGGGTCCAAGCCCAGCTTATAGCTGCTCCTGTGCGAAGCGCCAATGCAGATCTAGGCACAGCCTGTAATAGAATGTTTCCGACCGGGTCGAAACTTTTGAAGCGCTTAGCTAAATACGTCAACCCTGAACTTATTGGCGTTAAGTAGGAATTGTCGATTAGTGCTAAGTTTCCCAAACATATTGCTTTGGACCCGTTGCCGGCGCGGGTCATTATAGTTTCAATTCGATGAGGCGTTAAATTCTGCGACTCGTCAATGATTATTAAGCTGCTTTGAAATGAACGTCCCCGATATAATTCAGGGGTTTAAGCATGGGCGGCACCTAACCCAAAGCATACTCTCCACTGCTTGAGCAATTATCATCTTCCCAGTGCAGCTCATCAAGGCTGTCCGTTATGGCCCCTAGCCAAGGCTCCATTTTCTCTTCTACGGTGCCAAGGAGACAGCCAATACCCTTATTCAAGCTCTGGGCACTGCACGTCACAATTATCCGGCGATATACTTTAGAAGGGACAGTCTGCTCAATGGCAGACACTAAGGGGGGAATGGTTTTACCGCCCCTGCAGCGCCCGTTAAATTAACCAAGTGTATATCTGGGTCCATTAGCAAATTCATTGCCATAGCTTGAAAGGCGTCTTTTGGATGAGACCTATGTTTCCATTAAATCATCAAGGTCAATATGCAAACGTGTGACGTGCTTTTGCTCTACCTGACAACCCTCCCTAAAAATTTAGCTTCGGCATAAACAAATTGGTTTGGATACAGTTCCTGAGAAAAAATCTCGGAAGATTCGGTAAAATGTTTGACCCTGCCGCTGCTGGGTCTCCACCTGCGCCACCGGATCCCAGAAAGAACCTGTAAAGCCTATATAGCCGATGTTTAATTATTCAATACCGCTAAGCAGCTGGTCACTATGGTAATCCTGTGACTGAATCCCGCAGCACCTTGCCTTGAGGCGAACATCGATGTCTTTAGTAACAAGAACAACTTTACGATCGGGATAACGATGCTTTAAGTAGCCAACATCATTTAGAATATTATTGTCATTTAAATGTGCCGGCATTTTCGCCAGATTTTTGTGGCCATCTATCATCAAAATAGAGACCACACCGGAATATCCTGAGTCATCGGAGGACGGCACTGGCACACGATTTCACACCTCCGAGGCACCGGCTCGACCTAGTAATTTATCCAGCTCTCGAATAGCCTGTAGACGGATTAGCGCCCATTCTTAAGCGCATCTGGTTCGTCTAAAACAGTGATAGGGATGACGACTGGTGTGCGTGAAAATCATGAATAGAGGCAGGGTCTTGAATGAGAACGTTTATGTCCAACACATAAAATATGGGATAAGAGCAGGTATCATATTCTATGAAATTTTAACAAGTTTCACTTCTCTCATAGGCTACGAGACTCCTTGATAATCAATTTACATTAAAAATATGTGTTCGTGTTGGTATATATATCCGTGTAGTTATCCGTGTAAGTATCTTTGTAGAAACAAGTTGTTTGTCTTGGCTGCCGCAGCCTCCTAAATTGTTAAATAGACAAAACACTTCCGTAAATATCTCATGAAGTATTGCATCTCGCAGCTGCAACAGCCTGAGTTAAGTGCCCGCACCTAGTTGAGGCTTGCACCTAGCGAGACATTTAACCTAGCAAACCGTTATTACAATACAGAATATACGGCAATCTTAATGCCGCTTTTTTAACCAGCAAATTGAATCAAAACGCCGGCGGCAATAGCGGAGCCGATAACACCCGCAACATTAGGACCCATTGCATGCATAAGCAGGAAGTTGTTCGGGTTTGCTTCCAGGCCAACTCGATTTGCAACTCTAGCGGCCATTGGCACAGCCGACACTCCTGCTGCACCAATCAGGGGGTTAATCTGGTGCTTTGAAAAAACATTCATCAGCTTTGCCATTAATACGCCGGTTGCGGTACCAATAGAAAATGCGATTATTCCTAAAAGTAATATTCCAAGAGTACTCGCCACCAAAAACTCATCCGCCACCAGCTTAGACCCAACTGACAAACCGAGTAAAATTGTCACTATGTTTATCAAGGCATTTTGAGCCGTATCAGAGAGGCGAGTAACAACGCCGCATTCTTTCATTAAATTGCCAAAGCAAAACATACCAAGTAATGGCGCCGCACTGGGTATCGTTAATGCCACTAACAGTAACAGCAATATGGGGAATACTGTTTTCTCTGTCTGAGACACTTCTCGCAGTTGGACCATAGTAATACTGCGCTCAGCTTCAGTAGTTAAGGCTCTCATAATAGGAGGCTGAATCAGGGGGACTAGTGCCATATAAGAATAGGCAGCAACAGCAATCGCCCCCAATAACTCAGGCGCAAGTATGCCAGATACATAAATTGCGGTTGGCCCGTCCGCACCGCCAATAATACCAATGGCGGCGGCTTGTTTGACACTAAAGTCAAACACCCCAAAATCAGAAAGAACTAGAGCACCAAGCAAGGTAGAGAAAATCCCAAACTGGGCAGCAGCGCCAAGTAATAAGGTCTTAGGATTCGCTAGCAATGGACCGAAGTCAGTCATCGCACCAACACCCATAAAGATTAGCAACGGGAACACCCCGGACTCAAGTCCCATCACATAAAACTGATGAAGAATCCCATCCCCCACCGCAATATCAACCCCTGGAATATTTGCTAATATTCCACCAAAACCAATAGGCACTAGTAGAAGAGGTTCAAAGCCTTTTTTAATTGCCAGATACAGGAGCAAAAGACCGATGACAATCATAAAAGATTGCGCAAGTGATATTTGAACGATGCCAGTGGTTCGCAAAAGTTCCAGAAGCTGATCCATTTTTATTCCTTTTAGCCAGTAACAGTAACAAAGCTGGACACTACGATAAGGTTATTAAATCATCGCCGACTTTCACCGCATCACCTGCTTGAAAATTTACTGATTGAACAATGCCCTGGCTGGGGGAGCGAATCTCAGTCTCCATTTTCATCGCCTCGAGTATTAAGATTACATCTCCTTGTGCAATTACATCACCGACCTTTACCGACACCTTGAAAACATTGCCTGCCAGTGGCGCAGGGACAGCAAATGAAGGCTCGGACGATGAGGTTGCGGGTTCTGCAGGCCTCCCTTCTTTTTTCTGCGTGACCAGTTGCGTGATATCGCCGCCGTCAGTAACTTTAACAACATAGGCCTTTCCTTCCAGCTCAACGGTGTAGACCCCTTCCTCTGATTTCCGGCCTAATGATGCAGACTCTGCAATTTCTGGCAGCGCTTCAAAGGCATTAGGGTTGTTTCTATTTTTCAAAAATTTTAGCCCAACCTGTGGAAACAAAGCATAAGTTAAGGTGTCATCAATTTCGTTAGCGAGAGTAAACCCTTCATCTTTGGCTAAAGTTGTTAGCTCACCCCTTTGCTTTTCGAATTCAGGTTCTAGTAAATCAGCGGGCCTACAGGTAATTGCCTCCTTACCCTCTAATACCTTTTCTCGTAGTTCTTTATTTACCGGCGCTGGCGTTGCGCCATATTCCCCTTTGAGCACACCCCCCGTCTCTTTGGTAATGGTTTTATATCGCTCACCAGACAGCACGTTTAGAACTGCTTGGGTTCCCACAATCTGCGAGGTTGGCGTCACTAGGGGAATAAACCCGAGGTCTTTCCGCACTTTTGGAATTTCCTCCAACACTTCATCAATCCGGTCGCCAGCGTTTTGCTCGCGAAGTTGAAGCTCCAAATTAGTGAGCATTCCACCCGGCACTTGCGCCACAAGAATTCTGGAATCAATTCCTCTTAATGACCCCTCAAATTTCGCATACTTTTTCCTAACTTCACGGAAATATGCTGCTATTTCTTCAAGCAATATTATATCAAGGCCTGTATCTCTGCCGGTACCCTCTAGCATGGCAACAAGAGACTCCGTCGGCGAATGCCCATAGGTCATACTCATCGAAGAGATGGCCGTGTCGACATTATCAATTCCAGCCTCTATTGATTTCAAGTAAGTTGCTGTAGACAATCCTGTTGTCGCATGGCATTGCATGTGAATTGGGATCGATAATGAATTTTTTAGTCCTGAAACCAACTCAAAAGCATCATAAGGGCGAAGTAAGCCAGCCATGTCTTTAATGCAAAGAGAATCCGCTCCCATGTCTTCAATAGCCCGCCCCATATCTAGCCAAGAGTCAATCGTGTAGACCGGACTGATTGTGTAGGACATTGTTCCCTGAGCATGCTTACCCTGCTTCTTAACTGACTTAATGGCAGTTTGCAGGTTTCGCATGTCATTCATCGCATCGAACACTCGGAAAATATCGACTCCGTTAAATGCTGCCCGCTCAACGAATTTATCTACTAAGTCATCAGCATAATGCCTGTAGCCCAGGATGTTCTGCCCCCGGAATAACATCTGCTGCGGGGTGTTAGGCATTGCCTTTTTAAACTCCCTAATTCGCTCCCATGGATCCTCGCCAAGATATCTAATACAGGCGTCAAAAGTAGCTCCGCCCCAGGATTCCAAGGACCAGAACCCAACCTGATCTAGCTTCTCAGCAATCGGGAGCATGTCATCAAGCCGCATACGTGTCGCCAACAATGATTGATGGGCATCACGCAAGACCACGTCCGTTATACCAAGGGGGATTTTTTTATCGGCCATTTTTTCCTCTTTTTATTAGTCAGCTATTCAACTTTTTCTTTATCTGGGGCGATCTGAACGGGTCTGCCTGTGCTCTCGTAACACAGCAGCAATAATGGCTATAGTCTGCCGAGACGGCCCTGCGGGAGGTGCGTTCAGCTCATCAGGAGTGCTAGACACGGCAGAATCTGGGCTTTCAATCCAAAATCTATTTATCAAATAGGACATAAGGTGAGTGGCAAAAATCAAAAGGGTAAGAAATACAAAAACTGTACCCATGCCGAACATTGCCAAATTAATCCCTTGACTGATTAAGCTATCCATTTTCAATCATCCCTAAACTTTCAGTGAATAAATCATACTAAAACCGAAGCTTATAAGCTAACAGAAGGACAGATGTTGGGAGACAGTAACTAAAGCTGTTTAAAATGCGGACGCAGGGATGTATATCAGTGTGGCATCGGACATTTGTGGAACACCATCGACCAATCTGGGCCTAAAGCGCAAAGATTGCACTTTAGGGCTTAGCTTCATGGCCAGCACATTTGCTGCCTCTGTTGATTCCACAAACTTTAAATTTTCAGCTACGCCTATACTTGCTCGCTTACTTCTGCGAAGCAAGCGAGCAATTTCTGAAGCGCCTCCAATACTGAAAGAAAAAATAGCAAAGCCTGTATCGCTTTTTTCGCGCATTGGTATTGAGACAGGCGTCCTTACAAACGGAAAATTCGAAGACCATTCAGAGAATACTATCTTGTCGCTGATATCCATTTCACCAAGATTAGCATGAACGAAGGGTGTCGTTGATTCTTGTAACGCTAGTTTGAGAGAGGGATAAAACTGGGGCTCAGGCAGCAATTTAGGCCGGTCAAAAAAAGCGTTTATGGCCGCCTCATCCTGAACAACCTCTGTCAGACTGTTAAATGCCGCTTTATAGGTGGCCAATGCATTCTCACCTTGCCGGAACAACGCATCCCAATCGGCAATATACAGTTGAGCCATGGCAACAGCTTCGAGATTCGCAGGCTCCTGGACACTGTAAATACCTTTAATCTGGTTTAGTAACCTACTGCCCATTTGGTAGTAGACCACATCCATGTATTCAACCGCTCTTGTACGAATGGTATTGCCCACTGCCACTTCTCGCAGGTTCCTACTTGTTAGACCAGACCGATCAGTGGCGACTTTTTCAAGATAAAGGCTATTCAAAGTACTATAAATTATTGGCACCAGCATAGGATTCTCCGCCCCCCATAGCGCCTCAGCCACGGCAAGAGCAAGCCAATTAGCTCTAGATCCTTTACGCAAATGAAATGCCTGATGTGCCGGCACATCCTCTGAGACCCCCCTAAGGTGAATATCGGACATGGCAACCAAGCCAGCCATCAATTCTGGAGTCACGAATGTTGCTTTCTTAGTGTAAAGCCAAAAAAGATGATCTAACTGTGCCCTAGCATCATCCCAATTCCCAGCATTGACAATATTGAGAATCTTTTTCTCTTGATATGGAAACTGGCTCGGAGTGAACAAGCCTTCACTAATGCGGACTATTTGGATAGCACGGTCTAAGGCTCTATGTGCTTGCTCATACCGCCCTTCTAAAATGAGCTGATCTGCAACAAATTCGAGCGGCTCAACTAGCCCTCTATCCATTGGGCTCAAATTCCGCTCGAGCCCGCGCAAATTGGCAAGCGCTCGATTAAGATCTCCCAGCGGTAAGTGTTGATCCAGTGGCTGCGCCGTCAAGATACTCGGAAGTACAAGAATTAAGACCAAGGCTATACCCGGAGTCTTCATAGTGGGGCCTGCTTTACTAGTCATCTTAGAAAATACTTTATTAGCCAGCCAATACAGAGGTTCCCCACCAGATTAAATAGATTCTCCTAAACCGTCAATACCATTTTTCCTTGCCACACTACCTAATATCGCTATTTTTGATATGGTTGCTTATACTCATCTGCATCAGACTATTTCAAACAACTCTTGGAGATTAACGATGAATAAATTCTTAAAACCAGCTGCCATTTCACTGGCGTCGCTTACCCTAGGTTTAGGAATGGGCGTTCTTTTCACCAGCTCTGCGCAAAGCCAGAAAGTATTTGAACTACGGACTTACACCGCTACCCCCGGCAATCTAGAAAAGCTTCACGCCAGATTCAGAAATCACACGACTCGGATTTTCAATAAGCATGACATGGAAGTAGTTGGCTACTGGTCACCAACAAGTGAAGAGGAATCTGACGACACGATAGTCTATATGCTCGAACACGCCAGCCGCGATGCCGCTAGAGCTTCTTGGTCGGCATTTATTCAAGACCCCGAGTGGAGTGAAGTCGCAGCGGCATCGAATGCTCAGGGCGATATTCTTGACTCTATTGCCAGCAAGTATTTAGTAGCGACCGATTATTCACCCATGAAGTGACAGGCTTAACGTTCAATCTCAAATAAATGAGACGTAGTGAGATTAACAGATTGAAAAAGGTGAATCGAGTTAGATCCAGAGTCAACCGGTTCACTTTTAACTTAGCAGCGTTTATAACGCGCTAAAACACCAGTGGATTATTGAATAGTTTAACAGTGCCATAAGCCAGCTCAAGAAGATCAAGCGTGGAGATCAGTTCGGCAACCCAGTGAAATACTAGCCCGCCAAAAAGAATTACAGAGACGCTTATTGCCGCCAGTTCTTTGTCACCAATTTTTTTATCATCTGACATTACTATTCTCCTTATTCACTCAATGAGAGCGACAACTTCTTAACTGAAACCAATCCATCGACCGGAAGCTGCTACGGTAAACCAAACCAAAATTGACGTAATTGCCATCCCACGAATGATCCATGGATTAATTTCGCTGTGAGGTTTACTGTTTAGTAGCGGTTGTTTGACCAGAAAGACAAAAGCGGCTCCCGCCGTTAGCGCCAACATTTTCACCCAAAACACAGGCATGTAGTAAACTTTATCCGCGACACCCGCGGCGCAAAAAATCCCAGTCAGCACGGCTACGATAAGTGCCACCTTAAACGCCTTGTGAGTCCCATTACTAATGACCTCTGAAGGCGTACTCCTAAACATTACACCGAGTAAACGTAGATCGGTGGTAAGAACTAAACCGCCAAGAGTTCCCATAGCGAGTAAGTGCATCGCTTGAACAGTAGCGTAAATGGAGCCGTAAGTTGTGCCTATGTACCCGAGTGGGGTGGAATTTTTTAACCATTCGAAAGCCGGCAGCAAGCTAGGATATATGGCTGCACGCACTTGCAACACTTCTAACCCTACAATCACTAGCAATACCAAAAACACCGTCAAGGTTGCTTTGTATTGGCTCAAAATTGTATTAAACATGCTAACTCCTAAAATTTAAGTTTGTTAATCTGGCAAATTCGCCAGCTAGCCACGTATTGCTTCGCTACTACGCCTTGTTTATAGCGCCTTTAGTTGATCTACACAGCCAGCGGCCCAGAGAATCGTTGAGTTCTGAGTCTTATCACAATCCACCCAGTCATAAGGAATATAGCGCCCCATTGTTACGACCCCACACCAAATAACTAGCGACAATATCGCCCCACCTCGCAAGTTTCTCGGGGCTACGGAACCGTTGCCCCAGTTGCCATCTGCCGCTTTCATTCTTGCGTTAAAAACCCAAGCGTTAATGAACGCCAAAACTAGCAACACCATTTTAATTCGAAACCATAGACTTTGGATGGTCTCAACAGGTTTTGCATAAACAAGCAAAAATCCAGTTATGAACATAATCGCAAACCCGATCATCATTGGTTTGTGAAGACGGTCAGCGATGGTTGAAGCGGAGACGTTGGGCAAAATCCAGCCCAACATTCTGAAATCAATTATAAATAACGAGCCAATGGAAATCATCAAAGTCAAAACGTGAGTCGCCTCCAGCCAACTGTAACTATAATAGCCCGCCACCAGCATTTGACTATATTGTTGCGCTTCCATCCACTGACCAAATTGCAACAGTAATTCGTTAATCAAAATTTAAACCTCTGTGAGTTCCCTTATTATGTACACCCAGATTGTAGGCTGGCGTAGAATAAACTTCCTTGCCGATGGAGTCCATCGCAATATGCGGTGGACTCCATTACGATTGCTTCAAGTCAATTCAATTCACACTCTAAAAATTGTGCCTACTCGCTGGTATTGCGCTTTCGATACTCGGACGGCGTGACACCGGTAATTTCTCTAAAAGCATTATTAAAAGGAGTAATCGACTGGTATCCCACGGTCAACGCAATAGTCAATACAGGTACATTGATGTTCGCCTTTTGCGAAAGTTCTTCACGGGCGTCTTCAATTCTATATTTATGCAGCATTGCATTAAAATTTCGAAACCCAAGCTGCTTGTGAATGAACGCCCTTAATCTGTATTCCGGTAAGCTTAACTTCTTTGCCAGCATGGAAATCGTCAACCCAGCCTCTCGATAAATTTTTCCATCGCTAAATGATTTATTAAACGACTCGATATCGAAGGCTGTAGAAGATTCTTGGAACGGCTCCTCAGTCAATTCCACAACTTTTCGTATTACCGATGTTAAAGAAACATAGTCAAATCTTAAAGCCACCAGCAGCATGCCGAAGGCCAAAAGCGCTATTGCATAAATAATAACAGCTCGCTCGCTGGCATTGTCCTTGGAGCGTCCCTCTAAAAGGAAATTCTCAACAACCACAACGCTAAAAATAAGCGCACCCTGAACACCAATGATAAACCAGCGCAGCACTCGTCGATCATCTACTAAATCAGCACGCCACCCTTTCAGAGTCCAGTATATAGCGAAGCCGACAAAGAACAGCTGCAAAACATCCAGGCCAGTCCCTATTAAAGTAACCACCTCACTGCCAGCGGCACCCTCTTCTACTAAATTAAATAACAAAAGACCGAAGTCCAACAGCACTTGAAATGCAAAGGCCATTGCGAAAGACAGAGGAAAACGGTCTTGCTCTTGGAATATCAAAAAACAGTAGATCATGAAAAGGCCACAGACAGAGCTGGTGCCTATATCGAAGAAGAGCCGCCAAGTACTCAGATCTAATCTAAACTGTGGATCGATGTGCTGACCTGTCATGCCATTAAGAAGATAAAAAATAGTAAAAACGGCCATTACCGCGAATACACGGGCACTAGCGGCTTTTGGCTCAGCTTTTATATAGCCAGCTGCCAGTAGCAAAATAGACAGAATAGCGACTATTTGAGCTGTGTATAACAGCATTGGATTCGGCAAGGTTAATTCCTACAGCGTGTGACTTTGCGGCTTTGACCTTAACCGAAGCCGAGAAAAAACACAAAGACCTGATTGCTATTGTAAATTTTACGCTTTTTACCACCAAGACCCCGCCCAAAAAATCTGTCGCAGCTCGTATGCACTTCAACGCATCGTAAACTCCATAACCGAACTCTAGCCCAAAAGGCAAAGATTAAACCGAAGCATTGGCAAACCAGCAGGCAGCTGACAAGCAGCGAAGCCCGCAATAACAGGTAGAAAAGGAGCGATATATCATGTTATTACCTTTCAACTCAGCATGCTGAGCGACGTTTCGCTAGCCGTTGCATGGAGGAAAGTATGCCACTATACTCGCGCGACAAACCCAGCCTGAGCGCACTAATAGGGTCAATAGCAAGTCTTTAAAGGCGAACAAATAACGATAAAAAATTATCAATAAAAGTCATATCAAGGGAGATCGTAATGCGTAGTAATTTTCCGTGCAAACGTAGAGGCCTAAGCCTAGCAATAATGATTGCTAGCACAGGGTTTGCTTTACCAGTTGTTGCTCAAGACTCAGAAATTGAAGAAGTAATTGTCACGGGATCTTTTATCCGCGGCACTCCTGGCGACGCCCCGTCCCCAGTTAATGTGATCGACCGCGCAGCTATAGACGCTCAAGGCGCGACAGGTATTTGGGACGTTATCAGAAACATGGAAGTAAATTCCGGTTCTGATACCAGTGTAGCCGGCTCCAACGATCCAGGTGGTGCAGCCACAAGTCAGTTAACGGGAACTGCTCAGGTCAACCTTCGAAATCTAGGTGCTAACTCTACCCTCACTCTAATTAACGGCAAGCGCTTTACCCCAGCTGCTGTTGTCACAAATGCCGGTCAAGAATTTGTCGACCTGAACTCTATTCCTTTAGTCATGACTGATCGCGTTGAAGTCCTGACCGACGGCGGCTCTGCCCTTTATGGCTCTGATGCTGTTGCCGGTGTGGTTAACGTGATTATGCGCACTGACTTCGAAGGCTTCGAACTCTATGGCGA
>Ga0307488_10001978_pt1 | contig 17299 bp, 13 predicted proteins | sample SB02metaG_FD_202248 | JGI IMG/M metagenome (GOLD analysis project Ga0307488, IMG submission 202248) | Sea-ice brine microbial communities from Beaufort Sea near Barrow, Alaska, United States - SB 0.2 | ecosystem: Environmental > Aquatic > Marine > Coastal | place: USA: Alaska | collected... | reverse complement strand
CTAAAGTGATACATTATAACATTTTACTGAAAATTGTTACCTTCTTGAGCCTCTTGACGGTCCAAGCAGTTCTTGCCGCCCCCGAAGTCGCCAAGCCTTTTAGTACCAAGCCATTTAGTACCAAGCCCTTTATTACCAAACCACTTATCATCACCACCATTAAGCCTCTGGCGATTATTGCCCAGTCCGCCGTTGGCGATCAGGCCCGCGTGGAATACCTGCAGTCGGCGGTGCAGTCCGCTCATACCGTATCGCTGCCAGTTTCGGCCCTGAAAAAAATTGATCAGGCGGATCTGATAATTTGGATCGGAGAGATGTTTGAGTCTCGTGTTGCTAAGCCCATGACGCTATTGTCCGCGGACAAGCGCATTACGGTGATGGAGTTGCCGTTGATTGCGCCAGCAGATGCTGATTACAAACGCCCAGCCGATAACCATAGCGAACACTCTCATGGTCATGAGCCCTCAGCGCACAAAGAGCCCTTAGCCTATAAAGAGCCTTCAGCGTATAAAAAGCCCTCAGCGCACAAAGAGCACTCCAGTAACAGTGATCAGCATGGCCTAAATTTCGACCCCCATGTCTGGCTAAACCCAGCAAACGCCAATCTAATCGCTGCAGAAATCCAGCAACGCCTGCAGTTACCGCGGAAAGCCATCATCAGCGCCGAGCAAATTGCCGATCTCGCCGCAGAGCTTGCGCCTCTCGGAGACAAGCAATTCCTAGTCCATCACGATGCCCTCGATCATTTCACCAGCAGCTTCAAGCTCCAGCCCGGACTCTCCATCCGCGATGCCAGCGGAGCCAGCCAAGGTGTCAGAAGTCAGTATCGTCTGCGTCAGGACGCCATAGCCTCTAAAGCCAGCTGTATTTTTATCGAACCCCAGTATGCCGACCGCGATGCTCAAGTGATTGGCGAAGAGCTGTCTCTGCCGGTTGCGGTGATCGATATTCAGGGTCTAGATCAAGTTCGAGACCAACTTAGAGTGGGCGACGCTTATGCAAGCTTCATGCAGACTTTGGCGATGCAATTTAAGAGCTGCTTTAACGGCTTGTAAAGCGACCGTCCAAATCTATCAAGTATCAACAGGCCCAGGAAAATCCTGTATCCTGCAGTTTCAATATTTATGCTCTTCTTATTAACAACTTCGTGGAAAATATGGACACTACTACCCCGCTGATTCTCGTCGATGGCTCCTCTTACCTCTATCGCGCCTACCACGCACTGCCGCCGCTGACCAACAGCAAAGGCAAGCCCACCGGTGCGGTTAAAGGGGTGATCAATATGATGCGGCGCCTCCAGAAAGACTATCCGGATAGCACCCATGTGGTGGTCTTCGATGCCAAGGGTAAAACCTTCCGCGACGACATTTACACTGAATACAAAGCCAATCGTCCGCCAATGCCAGATGATCTGCGTGAGCAAATCGCGCCGATTCATCAGATCATTGAAGCCATGGGTATGCCCATGTTAATTATTGATGGGGTAGAGGCGGACGATGTCATTGGCACCTTGGCCGTTCAGGCAACTGCGGCGAAACAGGCAGTAGTTATCTCCACTGGCGATAAAGATATAGCCCAGTTGGTCAACGAACATATCACGCTGATTAACACTATGAACAACAGCGCCATGGACAGGGCAGGGGTGATTGAGAAATTCGGCATTCCCCCAGAGCTGATTATTGATTATTTGGCCTTGCTGGGTGACAAGTCGGACAATATTCCCGGTGTCCCTGGTGTCGGTGAGAAAACCGCCTTGGGATTACTTCAAGGCCTGGGCAGCTTGGATGATATCTACGCCAATCTAGATGACGTAGCCGGGCTCGCTTTTCGTGGCGCCAAAACCATGTCCCCCAAGCTGGTGGACAACAAAGAGCTGGCCTACCTCTCCTACAAGCTTGCGACCATTAAAACCGATGTGGAAATGCCCGTGCATCTGTCTGAGCTAAAGAATGGCGAGCCGGATAAAGCGGCCTTGCTGAGCTTATTCAAAGACATGGAATTTAAGACCTGGATCGACGAAGCTCAAACCAATTCTCATGCCAAGCCACCGGCAGCAGCCAAAGGCCCAGTAACCGATGAGTTAGATGACCTTATTTCAGCGCCTGTTGATGCGCCAGTGGTTGTCAAAGACTATCAGGTGGTTTTAACCGAGCAAGATCTGGCTAACTGGATCGACAAAGTAAAAGCTGCCGAGTTAGTTGCTGTGGATACTGAGACCACCAGTCTCGATTATATGCGTGCCCAGTTGGTGGGAATTTCTCTGTCCACAGCCCCGGGAGAGGCTTGCTACATCCCCTTTGCCCACGACTACATGGGTGCACCTGAGCAGCTAAAGCCTGAATTTGTCCTCGAAAGCCTCAGGCCCTATTTGGAAGATCCTGCACTGACTAAAGTCGGACAAAACCTTAAATACGATATGAGCGTTTTGGCCCAACATGGCATCACACTGCGGGGTATCGCCTTCGACACCATGCTCGAGTCCTATGTTCTCGATTCCGTGGCCAGTCGCCACGATATGGATAGCTTAGCCCTCAACTACCTCGGCGAAGAAACCATAAAATTTGCCGACGTCGCCGGTAAAGGTGCGGCGCAACTGACCTTTAATCAGGTGGCTCTCGAACAAGCCGGGCCCTATGCCGCCGAAGATGCAGATATCACACTGCGTCTGCACCAAACTCTGTGGCCGCGAGTGGCCGCCGAGCCGACCCTGAAAAAAGTCTTCGAAGAGATTGAATTGCCTTTAGTGCCAGTCCTGTCTCGCATCGAACGCACTGGTGCGCTGGTGGATGACACTCTGTTATTTCAGCAGAGCCAAGAGCTGTCTGCGCGTTTGGGAGAGCTGGAAACTGAAGCCTGGGATCTGGCTGGACAGCAATTTAATCTCGCTTCGCCCAAGCAGCTAGGTGAAATACTTTTCGAAAAACTGCAGATACCAGTACTAAAGAAAACCGCCAAGGGCGCGCCTTCCACCAAAGAGGAAGTGCTACAAGAATTGGCCTTAGAGTATCCCCTACCAAAGGTGCTTTTAGAGCACCGCGGTCTGGCCAAATTAAAATCTACTTACACAGATAAGCTGCCCACAATGATCAATTCGGTCACCGGGCGCATTCACACGTCCTATCATCAGTCGGGAACCGCCACCGGGCGACTCTCTTCATCGGATCCCAATCTGCAGAATATTCCTATTCGCAGCGCCGAGGGCCGCCGCGTGCGTCAGGCCTTTATTGCTGCGCCGGGCTGCAAGTTGGTCGCAGCGGATTACTCTCAGATCGAGTTGCGCATTATGGCTCACCTATCCGAAGACCCCAGTCTGTTGGCGGCCTTTGGTGCAGGTCAAGATATTCACCGAGCCACGGCTGCAGAAGTCTTTGGTGTCGACACCGACGAAGTGACCATCGACCAGCGCCGCAGCGCCAAGGCGATTAACTTTGGCCTGATTTACGGCATGTCAGCCTTTGGCCTGGCCCGCCAGCTGAATATCAACCGCAAGCAAGCAGCGGAATATATTGAGCTCTACTTCACTCGCTATCCCGGAGTGCAAAACTACATGAACAATATCCGCCACACCGCGGCGGAAAACGGCTTTGTTGAAACCGTTTTCGGTCGTCGACTCTACCTGCCAGAAATAAACGCCAGCAATGGCATGCGCCGGCAGGCTGCCGAGCGCACCGCGATCAATGCGCCGATGCAGGGCACCGCGGCGGACATTATTAAGCTGGCGATGATCAATGTGCACAACTGGCTGGAAAGCAGCGATTTAACCAGCAAGATTATTATGCAGGTGCACGATGAATTGGTTCTCGAGGTTCCAGAGTCGGAGATGGATGAGGTGAAAAAAGGCCTTAGCGAACTTATGGAAGGCGCAGCGGAGTTATTGGTGCCGTTGGTGGTAGATATTGGGGTGGGCGACAACTGGGATGAGGCACACTAGTCATTTCCGATGGACTAGGCACTCAAAAGAGCGAGTGAAAGCTACGCTTGCCTGCAAGTTTAAAAATATTTTCACTTTATTTGAATTATTTGTGAACTATTTCGTTTCAGCCTGTCTTAATTAGGGCAAGACATGATTGCTTACTCTCCCCCAACCTAAGCAACTGCAACGCTGAAACTCCCAAGCAAAGCAACGCAGACCCCGGTTCAACTTTGAACCGGGTTTTTTTGTCTGCAGCTTTTACTCTTTTTTACGAGAAGTTCGGCTCGGGAACTCGATGAAAGGGTTATCTATAGTGTTGCGGGATCAACAAAGTCTGAGTTCATCCAGTGAGCGAGCACCGACTCCAGTTCTGGCAGTCCTAACTTCTTTAACGAAGAAAAAGTCTGCACACTCAATAATGTGCAACCGGGATCCATATTGCGCAGATGTCGTTCGACCATTAGCAGGGCGCTCTGCCCTGGGCCACGCTTTAACTTATCTGACTTGGTCAGCAAAATATGCACAGGCAGGCCTGCTTGGGCAGCCCAGTTGAGCATCTGCAGGTCGAACTCCTGCAGCGGGTGGCGAATATCCATCAGCAGCACTAAGCCAGCAAGACTTTGACGCACTTGCAGGTATTCGGCCAGGTCTCTATCCCACTCGCGCTTCATCTCAATGGGTACTTTGGCGTAGCCATATCCGGGAAGATCCACCAGGCGCTTATCATTGCCCAGATCAAAAAAGTTAATCAGCTGTGTTCGCCCTGGGGTCTTACTGGTTCTGGCCAGTCCGCGGATCCGCGTAAGCGTATTAATGGCGCTGGATTTACCGGCATTTGAACGTCCAGCAAAGGCCACTTCACAGCCACTGTCTTCAGGGCACTGCTTAATTGAGGGGGCGCTGGTTAAAAATGTAATGCGCTGATAATCGATATGATTTGAATCCATGAATAAAGGGTCACTATCTGGCTGTAAGAGTTGGCGCATATTGGTATATAATGCGCCGGCTTTAGCCGACATGGCTAGGGTACTGAAAAAAAGTAGTTGCGCGAACGCAACCTATTCTAGCCGATTGCACGAGTTGATTAACCATGAAAAAAAGCTTTTTAACGATTATTTGTCTGGTAGCTACATTTGCAGCTACTCAGGTTTTGGCATCTGGCGATGCTGCAGCAGGAAAAAACAAAGTAGCAACCTGCGCTGGTTGCCACGCAGGAGACGGTAACAGCATGGTTTCCGCCTTCCCTAAACTGGCTGGTTTGGGCGAAAAATATCTTTACCGTCAACTTCAGAACATCAAATCTGGCGAGCGCATGATTGTTGAGATGACCGGTATCCTCGACGCAAACTCTGATCAGGACCTGCAAGACATGGCTGCTTATTACGACAGCCAGCAGCGCAGCATTGCGGGCGCGCAGGAAATCACCATGATCGGCTATAGCGATCCAGCTGAAGCCCTAGAGCTCGGCGAAGACCTATACCGTGGCGGTAACATTGAGACTGGTGTGCCTTCCTGTGCTGGCTGTCATTCGCCAACGGGAACGGGCAACGGGCCAGCTGGTTATCCTGGGCTGGGTGGTCAGCATGCTGACTATATCGCTAGCCAGTTACTCAAGTATCAAAGTGGCGAGCGCGACAGCGGTGCTAACGCCAAGATTATGCAGGGCGTTGCTGAGCGATTGAGCAATAAAGAAATTAAAGCAGTAGCCAACTATATTTCTGGGCTTAACTGATTTTAAATAAGGCTGCGCTCCCTGAGTGATTGCAGTCTGTCTTAGTTTGAGAAAATATCTAAATAGTTTTACAGGAGTTTCTTATGTTGCGACGTATTTCCAGCTATGTTTTTTTACTGCTTCTACTGCCCGTTTCACTGGGCTGTGCAGCTGAAGATAGCGCATTTAAAGCTGGTGTTGACTATGAAGTGTTGCCCCAGGCTGTAAGAACAGCGAACCCAGCGAAGATTGAAGTGAACGAAGTCTTTGCCTACAGCTGCGGTCACTGCTTCAACTTTGAGGCGGTACTCGAGCCCTGGGTTGCGACACTGGCAGCTGATGTGGATATGCAGCGCACGCCAGCAGTTTGGCAGCCGTCCATGGAGCTCTATGCTCGCGCTTACTATAGCGCCAGCATGTTGAAGGTCCTGGAACAGGTGCATATGCCTATTTTTGAAGCCATTCATGTTAAACGCGAAGCGATTCGCTCAGAGCAAGATCTGACTAAGTTTTTTGTCGCCGCCGGTGTTAGTGCGGAGAAATTCACTCAGGTCTACAACTCCTTTGGTATGAGTAGCATGGTCAACCAGGCCAAGGCACGTATGCGCGGATACCGCACTCAGGGTACTCCAGAGATGGTGGTTAACGGCAAATACCGAGTCAGTTCGAGAATGTCTGGTGGTTTTGAAGGCATGATAAAAGTTGCCGACTATCTGATTGCCAAAGAGCGAGCTGCCGCGCTGTAATCGCGCCCGCAGCTCTCTTGTGTACTGCAGGCCTTTTAGACACTTTGAACAAGCCCTGCAGTAGGTTTTACCCTGGCCGTAATAGGCCAGACCAATAATCATAATGAGCAAAAGCACTTTATAGGCTGGTCCAGCCCGATTAAACTCTGCACAAAATTTGCCATCTCTGATAACTCTTATCAATAAAAGAAGCACCGCAAGCCATGAAGCCAATTACTAAACCCGCTAATCCCAATTTTTCCTCGGGCCCCTGTTCTAAGCGCCCGGGTTATGACCTCAACAATCTTGATATCGACACTCTGGGTCGCTCGCATCGCTCCAATGTCGGCAAACTTGCACTGGGTCGTGCCTGCACCGATACCGCAGAGATTCTCGGTTTACCTGAAGGTTACAGAGTGGGCGTAGTTCCCGCTTCAGATACCGGCGCCTTTGAAATGATCATGTGGTCCGTGCTCGGTGCCCGCCCCGTGGATATCTTTTCCTGGGAATCCTTTGGCAGCGGCTGGCTTACAGATGCCACTAAGCAACTCAAATTAGATAACCTCCAGAGCTACACCGCAGACTATGGTCAGCTTCCGGATATGACTCAGGCCAACCCAGATCACGACACCGTGTTCACCTGGAATGGCACCACCGCTGGTGTCAAACTGCCGAATGCCGACTGGATCAGCGACGAGCGCACCGGTCTGACGATCTGTGATGCAACCTCTGCAGTTTTCGCTATGGAAATGCCTTGGGAAAAGCTCGATGTAGTCACCTACAGCTGGCAGAAAGTCCTCGGAGGCGAAGGCGGCCACGGTATGTTGATTCTCAGCCCTCGTGCTGTCGAGCGTCTCGAAAGCTACACGCCAGCCTGGCCTCTGCCAAAGATTTTCCGCCTCACCAAAGGTGGCAAGTTAATTGAAGGTATTTTTCGCGGCGAAACCATCAATACACCGTCAATGCTCTGTGTTGCCGACTATCTGGATGCCCTCGATTGGGTGCGCTCGATCGGTGGCCTGCCAGCCGCGATTGCCAAGTCCAACGCCAACCTCGATGTGATCAAAGGTTTTGTCGAGAGCCGTCCTTGGGCGCACTTCTTGGCTCAGGAAGCGGAGCAAGTGTCCAATACTAGTGTTTGCCTGACCCTGGATCTGGAAGCTGATCAGGTTAAACAAATTGTTAAATTGTTAGCCTCAGAGGCCGTTGCCTACGACATAGGTGCTTATCGCGATGCCCCGGCTGGCCTGCGTATCTGGTGTGGCGCCACAGTTGAGGCTGCCGACCTAGAAGCATTGCTGCCATGGCTGGATTGGGCTTATAACGAAGTTAGCGCGTAAAGAATAAGTGCGTAAAGAATAGGCGAGTAAAGAATAAGCTCGTAAAGAAAAGCTGCGTAAACACTCAGCGCCCTAACAGTGCCATCGACTAAAAGATAAAAGACCAAAAAACCGAGACCACAAAAATTATGTATAAAATTCGTACCTACAATGCCATTTCATCTAAGGGCCTAAGCCGCTTTCCCACCGACAGCTATGAGGTGTCCAGCGAAAGTACTGATGCAGATGGTATTTTGTTGCGCAGCCAGAAACTCCACAATGAAGTGCTGCCTGAGTCTGTGGTTGCCATCGCTCGCGCCGGTGCTGGTACCAATAATATTCCTGTCGCCGAATACACTGAGCAGGGCGTGGTCGTATTCAATACGCCAGGCGCCAATGCCAACGCGGTAAAAGAATTGATTGTCGCGGCACTGTTGATGGGCTCGCGGGATATCTATGGTGGCATGAACTATGTTCAGGGCCTGACCGAGATCACCGATTCAGGCGAGATGGGCAAGTTGCTGGAAAAAGAGAAAAAGAATTTTGCCGGTGGCGAAATCAAAGGCAAGACATTAGGCGTTGTCGGTCTTGGAGCCATAGGTTCTATGATTGGTAATCTGGCCCTAGAGTTGGGCATGAATGTTGTTGGCTACGATCCTGCGATTTCTGTCGAAGCTGCATGGCAGCTGTCGAGTGATGTAGAGCGCATGGAAAATCTTGAAGCGCTGCTGGCCTGTTCAGACTTTATTACCCTGCACGTTCCTGCAATCGCTGCGACCAAGCACCTAATTAACAGCAAGACTCTTTCTGGCATGAAGAGCACAGCAAAGATTCTTAACTTTGCCCGTGAAGAAATTGTCAGTAGTGCCGATATGGTTGCTGCCCTGGATGCTGGCGTAATCGCTGGTTATATCACTGACTTCCCGGCTCCTGAGTTGCTCGGTCGCGACGACGTATTGTTGATGCCGCACATTGGCGCCAGCACTGAAGAAGCGGAAGAGAACTGCGCGGTAATGGCTGCTGATCAGCTGATGGACTTTCTTGAGAATGGCAACATCCTCAATTCGGTCAACTACCCGAAGATCAAAATGTCACGCAACGGTGGAACACGTATTACCTTCACCAACAAAAACGTGCCTAAGGTTCTCGGTAGCGTGCTTTCTGTATTAGCCGACGGCGAGATCAACATTGTCGATATGGTAAATAAGAGCCGCGATGAGATTGCCTACAATATTATCGACATCGAGGGTGACCTCAACGACAGCCTCAAAGCCCAGATCGTCGCAGTTGAAGGTGTTGTTCACGTACGCGTTATCTAGCCACTTATTATCTTAGTAGGTTCTCTGCTGAGGTGGCCATCAAGTCACCTCAGTGGAAAACAGCTTCCCCCGCACTGTGTTGCGATATTCCTTCGGGCTGTTGCCAGACCAGTGTTTAAAGCGCGACGAAAACCAACTGGCATCGTTGTAGCCGCTGTACCCCGCAATCTCCAAAATGGTCAAATCCGTGTTCTTTAAAAGATCACAGGCAAAGGTCATACGTACATCCATCAGATAATCTCCAGGCGTCTTGCCTGCCGCCGCGACAAACCGTCGATTAAAGGTCCGCGTGCTCATACCAAATTGCGAGGCTAACTCGGGGACCGCCAACTGCTTACTAAGATTATCCTGAATCCACATCTGTGCCTGAACAATGGTCTCGTCGCTGTGGGTTGTCTGTTGATCACTGAGGCTTAGAGGCTCGGTTAAATTGCGAATCTCGTGGAAAAAATTTCGCTGTGCCTGACGCGCAATCACCCGGCCAAAGATTCGTTCCACCTGGTGCATGATCAACTCAGCCATGGCGTTAATACTCGCCGCGCAAAAAATATTTCCCGCCTGCGTGGTGAAGTGCTGGCGAGCCAGTTTGACCTTGGGATAGCTGCGCTGCAGTTGATCAAAATAGTGCCAGTGAGTGGTAGCCGACTTATCGTCCAGCAGTCCCGCCTCTGCTAAAAAACAGACTCCAGTGCCCACCGCAGTAAAGCTACTATTGCGCTGATGTTGCTCTTGCAGCCAGGGGATATAGGCGCGATTTTTCAGTACAGCGGGGCGCGGATTGCGCCATAGTGCCGGGATATGGATCAGGTCGCTGGTAAAGGAGTCGTCTATAGAATGGGTTGGATTGAGCTGGAAACCGGCAGAGGTCTGCACCGGCTTACCGTCAGTACTCACCCAACGGATAGTCAGTTGGGTGTGTGGGCCTTTGCTAGCCCGCGCCATGGTCTGGGCAAACTGAAAGATCTCAGCCGCCAGCGTGGTACTGGAGACGAGCATATTGTCACAGAGTAAAAGGCTTAGGTTAAAGGTCATAGTAGCGGCAATATAGCATTAAATGGCCTATATATTATATATTTTGGCTAATTTCTATTAGAAATCTCTGTCAGCCCTGCCACACTGGCGGTCACTTAATGGCTCTACTTCAAGGATGTTCCTATGCCTAATTCTCTTCCGGTTATTGTCGGATTCGGCGGCTACAGCGCCGCTGGACGCAGCTCTTCTCACCAAGCTTTTCGCCGCATGGTTCTCGAGTCACTGCCAGCTCAAGAGCAGCTTGATACAGTGGTCGGCCTGGCTTGTTTAATGGCCCAGGTAACTAAAGAGGGAGAAGGCTATCGCGATCAGCAGGGTGCAGAGCTGAGCGCGGCTGAAGTTGATAAGCAATTTCGCCAGCAGGTACTCGATGGCACATTGATTCGCAAGATTGAATCATTTGATCCGGCTAATATTCCAGGGCATAAGAAGATTACTCTCACTGATAGTCCCGAGCAGACGGTTAAGTTCAACATGGTTAAGCGTGACCTACCCAAGGTGCCACCCCAGGGCTGGGAGATCCGCGATCTTGAGGATGGCAATGTAGAGGTGACTGCAACGGGCTCGAGTCAGTATTTGGTTGAGTCGCCCTACGAGCTTATCGCCAAGGCTGCGGGACAGTTGCCCACCGGCTTTAATCCCTCGGATCACTACAATAGCCGCTTCCATCCGCGCAGCTTACAGATGGCCCTGCTAGGCGCAAGCGACGCCGTGCATTCCATCGGAATTCCTTGGGACAAGATAGCAGCATCAGTAGCACCAGACGAAGTGGGCGTTTACTCATCTAGCGTATTAAGTCAGATGACCGAAGAGGGTTTCGGTGGTCTGTTACAGGCGCGTTTACGCGGCGGCCGCACCACGGCCAAGCAGGTGCCTCTGGGTCTAAACTCCATGCCGGCGGACTTTGTTAATGCCTATGTCCTTGGTAGTGTCGGTCATACTGAGGCCATTACCGGTGCCTGCGCTAGCTTTCTCTATGTGCTCCAGGCGGCAGTGCGGGATATACGCAGCGGTCGCCGTCGCGTGGCAATTTTGGGTAATGCCGAAGCTGGCGTCACCCCAGAGATCTCTGAGGGCTTCGCTAACATGAGTGCTCTGGGCAGCGATGAAAACCTATGTAAGTTAGACGGCACGGATACACCTGATTGGCGTCGAGCCAGCCGTCCCTTTGGCCACAACTGCGGCTTTACCCTGTCCGAAGCGACTCAGTATATTGTGCTTATGGATGATGCTCTGGCTATAGAGCTGGGTGCCGATATCCATGGCGCCGTACCAGAGGTATTCATCAATGCTGATGGCGTTAAGAAGTCCATCTCAGCACCGGGAGTGGGCAACTATATTTCCTTTTCCAAAGCGGTTGCCGCGGCAATCAATATTGTCGGTGAAGACAGCGTTAAGAAGCACAGTTTTGTTCATGCTCATGGATCCAGTACGCCAGCCAACCGCACCACGGAATCCCATCTGATCGAGCAGGTGGCTATGGCTTTTGATATCTATGATTGGCCGGTAACAGCGACCAAATCCTATGTTGGCCACTCCCTCTCTACAGCTAGTGGTGATCAGCTTACCTCAGCGCTAGGAACCTTTAAGTACCAAATGATTCCCGGGATCAAAACCATCACTGAAGTCGCCCCAGATGTGGCTCAGGAGCGCCTGCGCTTTCCAATCCAAGATATGGATGTCAGCGCTAGCAAGATGGACGTGGCGTTTATTAATTCAAAGGGCTTTGGCGGCAACAATGCCACTGCAGTTGTACTGTCACCTGAGAAGGTAGAAGAGATGTTGGCAGTGCGTTACGCGGATCGCTTTAATGGCTACCTAGCGCAGCGGGATATTACCCGAGCTGCTGCCAGTGATTATGCCGCTCGTGCCGATGCCGCCCAGTTAGACGTGATCTATCGTTTTGGAGAGCCATTGATCGAAGAGGCGGGAGTAACTATTTCTACTAAGGGTGTGCATATTCCAGGATTCGCTCGCGATGTTATCTTTGACCTTGAGAACCCTTGGCAAGATATGCAACAAAGCGCCGCAGCCGTTCAAGCACAGCTCGATCCACTTTGCGTGCCTGATTAATCCAGCGCTCAGGGTCTGCCACAGCGCCGTCGCTACTGGCGCTGTTGCTTTCAGCTTCGTCCATCCCGTTGATCAGGAGAGTTCCGCCATGCACTGCGATGAGCTTTGCTGGCTGATCATTGTCACTGCGCAATAGCAGCGGTCCTCCAGAGGCGCCGCTTCTGGCATCACAGTCATGTAACAGCAGCTTTTCACTGGCAAATTGAATTGAACCGTATTGTTTGCAGTCGGCTGATTCAGTGAGGTGATTTTTGCTGCTGTTATAACCCAGCAAAGATAGCTTCTCATTGCCACTAGCTCGCGACTCGCTCAATAGCAGGGCGGGCTGTTGCAGCGCCCGGTTTAGGGCTACAAAAACAATATCACTTTCCGATTGAGCGATCTTATTGCTATTTGATGGGTCGAAGTTGTGCTCTGAAATAGTTTTAAAAGAAATCGCACTTAAACGTTTATTTTTTGGGAGATAGCTGCAAGAAGCGTATCGTTTTCCAGATTTTACGTCGAATAGAATATGTGCTGCGGTGATAATAATAGACTGATTGGCATCTGTGGATGAGCTTTTGATATGAGTCGCGGTGCCTCTCAGCCCGCCATCGCAGATAATGGTGCCAACGGCAGCCATAGCATTGGACTCTCTTTGGCTCCGTTGCTCGGGACTCAGGATCAGACGCTGATCTTCGATACCGTTTTCAGGATTGCCATCACCGAATATCGCGGCTTGAGCAAGGCTCGGTAACAGCAGACTGAGACTCAGCAGGGCGACGCCGCTAAACCGCTTCAGCCCATATCTCCCCAGAGCGACTGCATAATACTAATCGCCGCCAGCGGCGCCGTTTCTGTGCGCATCACTCGCGGACCTAGAGTCAGAGCCGCGAAGCCCTTGTCCATAGCGCGACTGATTTCATTGTCGCTGAGGCCGCCTTCAGGTCCGACCAAGAGGCAGACACTTTTGGGGATTTGGTGCTGCGCCAGAGTTTTATCGCTGCGATGATGGAGCACCAGCCTAAGCTGTTCTGAATCTTCAGCAGCCTGACTTAACCATTGATCCAAGGTCAGGGCATTGTTAATGATTGGAACAATATTTCGCTGACACTGCTCACAGGCACTAATCGATACCTGCTGCCAGTGGCGCAACTTCTTTTCTAAGCGCTCGCCGTTGAGCTTCACTTCAGTGCGCTCACTAAACAGCGGAGTGATTTCCGTCACCCCGAGTTCGGTGGCTTTCTGCACAATCCAGTCCATGCGCTCACCCCGAGACACGGCAATCGCCAGATGCAGTTTCAGTGGCGACTCGCGATCGATCTCACGACAGTCGCCGATACTCACATCCACCTGAGATTTGGCTGTGGTGGTCAATGTGGCCGAAAACTCTCCACCAAGGCCATTAAACAGCGTGATTTCCTGACCCACAGACATACGCAATGCCGAGGACAGATGCCGCGCGGCGCTCCCCGTCAGGGCTATATTGGCGCCGCTGCTGAGGGGCTGATCAGTGAATATTCGAGGAATGCGCATGGTGACTAATTAGTGATTGTCCGAAAAGCCGAGATTGCGACACAGCGTACCAGTAACCTGCCATTGGTTCATGGTGTAAATGTGTAGGCCGGGGGCACCACCGTCGAGGAGTTTTTGGCTCAGCTCGCTGACAATATCGATGCCATAGCTAATTAGATCATCCATATTGTCGCTGCGCTCTTTTAATTGCCAGCGCAACCAGCGGGGTATATCAGCACCACAGCTATCCGAGAAACGCATCAGATTGGCGTAATTAGTCAGGGGCATAATGCCGGGAATAATCGGCTCGCCAATTCCTGCTTTGGCACACTCATCGACAAACTGAAAGTAAGCGTCAGCGTTATAAAAGTACTGAGTGATCGCGCGGTTGGCTCCGGCCTTAAACTTTTCACCGAGCCAGTAAACATCTTTGCTATAGCTCTCGGCTTCCGGATGAATCTCAGGGTAGGCGGCCACATTAATATCGAAGTGATCACCGGTGTGCTGGCGAATAAACGCCACCAGCTGATTGGCATGAACCAGTTGGCCAGCACCGCCCATACCCGAGGGTAGGTCGCCGCGCAGGGCAACCAGATGTTTAACCCCGGAGGCCTTATAGATGTTAAGCAGCTCCAAAACTTCGGCTTCTGAGTTGCCGCCAAACGAGATATGCGGCGCAACCTCAAACCCATCGGCCTGAATTGCGGCAACCTGATCTGCAGTGGTGGCGCGCGTAGACCCGCCAGCACCATAGGTCACCGAGAAAAACTCAGGATTAAACTTGCCCAACTCCTGTCGGGTCGTCGCCAGCTTGATTTTCCCCTGCTCGGTTTTCGGCGGGAAAAATTCAAAGCTGAGATCTGGTGTATCTATACTCATCAAATGGGTCCTTTATGGCCGTCAAATTAAAAGTCTAACTCGCCGATTAATACTTGTAGCTATCGCCTTTAAATGGACCTTCAACAGGTACATTAATATAGTCGGCCTGGGCCTGAGTCAATTTGGTGATTACACCACCAAAACCACGCACCATATGGCCAGCAACTTCTTCATCGAGATGCTTGGGCAGTACTTCTACGCACAACATTTTTGCCTTAGTGGCATCGTCCTGTGCGGCAAACTGCTTCTTGTACAGGTCGATCTGGGCCAGTACCTGGTTGGCAAAAGAACCATCCATAATACGGCTCGGGTGACCCGTAGCATTACCCAAATTAACCAGTCGACCTTCGGCCAACAGCAGTAGGTGATCATTGTTGGCGCGATCGCGGTAGACCTTGTGTACCTGAGGTTTGATCTCGTCCCACTCCCAAGTTTTACGCATAAAGGCAGTATCGATTTCGTTGTCGAAGTGACCGATATTACAGACCACACAGCCGCTCTTTAGGGCTGACAGAATGTCGGATCCACAAACATTAAAGTTACCGGTGCTGGTGACCAGCAGATCGGTATTAGCTAAGAGATCAGCGTTAACGCCTTTGCTGACATCGCCCTCGTTGTAAGTTGAAACCACTTCAAATCCATCGAGACAGGCCTGCATGGCGCAGATTGGATCTGCTTCTGTCACCTTAACGATCATGCCTTCTTGACGCAGAGACTGGGCTGAACCCTTACCCACATCGCCGTAACCCACTACAACTGCTTTCTTGCCTGACAGCAGGTGATCGGTACCGCGCTTGATCGCATCATTGAGACTGTGACGACAGCCATATTTGTTGTCGCACTTGGACTTGGTTACCGAATCGTTAACATTGATCGCGGGAATTTTTAGTTCGCCAGTTTTAAGCATTTCATAAAGGCGGTGAACACCGGTAGTGGTCTCTTCGGTAACGCCGTGAACCGCTTCTAGCACCTGTGGATATTTCTGGTGCAACAGGCCAGTCAGATCGCCGCCATCGTCGAGAATCATATTGGCATTCCAGGGCACACCATCTTTTAAGATTTGCTGTTCCAGGCACCACTCATACTCTTCTTCAGTCTCACCCTTCCAGGCAAATACCGGCGTGCCATTGGCGGCAACTGCTGCGGCTGCGTGATCCTGAGTTGAGAAAATGTTGCATGAGGTCCAGCGCACTTCGCCACCCAGAGCTTCGAGGGTTTCGATCAACACGGCCGTTTGAATAGTCATGTGGATACAGCCGAGGATTCGCGCTCCGGCAAGTGGTTGCTCAGCGCGGTACTTCTCGCGCAGAGCCATCAGTGCGGGCATTTCGGATTCGGCGATTGAAATCTCTTTCTTGCCCCAGTCGGCGAGGGAGATATCGGCGATTTTGTAATCGCTAAATTTGGCGTCTGACATAAATTATTTCCTGTTGATCAATATTTCAATTTGGGTATTAACGATTGGCGGCTTTTTATCTACAGAGCTCTCTATCTATAAAGCTTTTTGTAAATCAGCCACTTTGTCGGTTTTTTCCCAGGTAAAGTTTTCTAACTCACGGCCAAAGTGGCCGTAAGAAGCTGTCTGTTGATAAATCGGTCGGCGCAGATCGAGCATCTCGATCAGGCCCCGGGGGCGCAGATCAAAGTTGTCTCGAACCAGAGTGACAATCTCCTCATCAGAGAGTTTGCCAGTGCCAAAAGTGTTGACGCTGATTGACGTGGGCTCTGAGACACCAATGGCGTAAGAAACCTGAATCTCACAGCGATCGGCCAGTCCGGCAGCAACAATATTTTTCGCCACATAGCGTCCGGCATAAGCAGCTGAACGATCCACCTTGGTGGGATCCTTGCCAGAGAATGCACCGCCACCGTGGTGGGCCATGCCGCCGTAGGTGTCGACGATAATTTTGCGCCCGGTGAGGCCACAGTCGCCCATTGGCCCGCCAATAATAAACTGGCCTGTAGGGTTAATATGATATTGGGTGCCAGCATGCAGCCACTCTTCTGGCAGCACATGCTTGATAATTTCTTCGCGCACCGCTTCCTGCAGATCAGGCAGGGCAATATTCGGTGAGTGCTGTGTCGACAGCACCACGGCATCGATAGCAACCGGCTTGCCGTTCTCATATCTCAGTGTCACCTGGCTCTTGGCGTCGGGGCGCAACCAGGGCAACACGCCATTCTTGCGCAGCTGGGCCTGGCGCTCGACCAAACGGTGAGCGTAGTAGATCGGTGCTGGCATCAACACAGCAGTTTCATTGCTTGCGTAACCAAACATCAGACCCTGATCGCCAGCGCCTATGTCTTTGTTTTGAGCTTCGTCGACGCCCTGGGCAATGTCGCCAGACTGCTTGCCAATGGCATTGAGCACGGCGCAGGAATTGCCATCAAAGCCCACATCAGAACTGTCGTAGCCGATGCCGGTAATCACATCGCGAACAATCTGCTCGAGATCCACATAGGTATCGGTGCGCACTTCTCCGGCAATAATCGTCATGCCGGTTTTGACCATGGTCTCTACGGCGACTCGGGAGTGCGGATCGTCCTTTAAAATGGCATCCAAAACCGCATCAGAAATCTGATCGGCCATTTTGTCTGGGTGGCCTTCAGAGACGGATTCTGAGGTGAAAATATTGTAATTAGACATAAACTTTTCCGTTGTAATCTGTCTTGAAATTAATGGTTGTCGGGCAGAGGTTTAATAAACTGCCGCAGTTGAATTCGAAAGCCATTGCGCTGTGCCAGATAGAGACTATTGCCCTCTACCAGCCCGGCACTTTGCGCCCAGCGAGTTAGTTCCTGAGGTTCCAGGCCAAGCCAGAGGTCACCGCAGG
>Ga0307488_10001977_pt1 | contig 17304 bp, 17 predicted proteins | sample SB02metaG_FD_202248 | JGI IMG/M metagenome (GOLD analysis project Ga0307488, IMG submission 202248) | Sea-ice brine microbial communities from Beaufort Sea near Barrow, Alaska, United States - SB 0.2 | ecosystem: Environmental > Aquatic > Marine > Coastal | place: USA: Alaska | collected... | reverse complement strand
AAATATTGCATCATCAAGTATGACTACAACATATCTTTCAGCATCAAATATTGCATCATCAAGTATGACTACAAGATATCTTTCAGCATCAAATATTGCATCATCAAGTATGACTACAACATATCTTTCAGCATCAAATATTGCATCATCAAGTATGACTACAAGATATCTTTCAGCATCAAATATTGCATCATCAAGTATGACTACAAGATATCTTTCAGCATCAAATATTGCATCATCAAGTATGACTACAAGATATCTTTCAGCATCAAATATTGTATCATCAAGTATGACTACAACATATCTTTCAGCATCAAATATTACATCATCAAGTATGACTACAGGAGATCTTTCAGTATCAAATATTACATCATCAAGTATGACTACAACAGATCTTTCAGTATCAAATATTACAGCAATAAGTTTAATGGGTGAAGGTTTGACTATAAACGGGTCAATGGTTATGATGGATAATCTACCTACTGATGACCCCTTCCATCCTAATCAATTATGGATTAACGCCTCTGGATTTTTAAAGATTTCGAGAGGATAAGTATTTCACTATACTTTAATAGCTCTTCCGTTTGTACATGGGATAGACTACCCAACGTGTCGTCGGACCTGGTTACGGACCAATTATGGGTCGTCGTGAATGGATTTTTCCGTAGGCACGTTTAAATTTATCTTATTCAATAGGTGGTCAAATAAGTATAGATATATATCCAAAAGGATGGGATAAAACATATTGTTTACAATTTATTAATGAAAAATATAATAATATATATTTTTTTGGAGATAAAACAATGTTTATGAAATATATAATCATAATAGAACAATTTCACATACAGTTTTATATCCAAATGATACAATTTTGAAGAAGGCAAAATAGAAGTTGGATCTAAGAGCTCAGGTATTCGTCTAAATCAGTCACCCATTTTTTCGGTGTTCTTAATAAAATTTGAAAAAAGACAAGGAAATATGTAAAACATACTCATTATGATCGCGAATACTTGCTTTAATAATAAGAGTGAATTTGGTTATAAGAGTTCTGAACTTAAAAGTGGAATATGTAAGTATATGAGAAGAAGTAAAAGAAATAAGTTTTTATGGTGTGTGATGGAACTTGGTAAATTTAATGATATTTCTTTAGAAAAAAATGCTGCTAAAGCTATTGTTACTAATCTTATTAATAGGATGAAAATACTATTAATGGAGGATATGAACCCTGGAGATATGGATAGGATTTATAATGGTATAAATTTGTTGGAAGAATATGAAAAAGATAGGAGTAATCGCTTTCTTTTGATGAACTTTACCGATGTTGTTATGGGTGCGAAAAAGAATAGAGTTACGAGTTATGTAAATAATTGGTGGAGAACTCGCGATTTTGAACCCGATGATCTTAAAATTGATAAGTGTTTAAAGTATAGGTTGAATGGAGATACTGATGAATTATTGATTTTGGGTGAAAACTTGATTAAGTTTATTGAGGAAAAGGACGAAAGAATTTTTGGAGTATATATGAAGATGGTGAATTTAGAAGGAAAAATGGGTTTAAGGTATAGAAGAAAAGATCCTGTATATTTGTTTTGGGTTATTATGAGGGATTATATGGTAAATGATAAGATGATTAAGATTTTTGATTTTGCTTTAGATAGATTCTTTAATAAGGGTATGAAAGAAAGATTTTATTTTGGATTTTGGATTGGTGTAATGGTGTGGAAGATTGATAATATGGATTTTAATGTATACGATTATCCCAATTTTGGAAAAGATGATGAGGTTGAATATTATGAAAATATGGAGAAAATTAAGTTGGACGATTATGTCTTAAATGATTTTCATGTGAATAAAAACTTTGGACTTGCTGATTTTGCTTTAAATGGGGCTTTTGTAAAAGATGAATATATGAAATTATTGGGTGAAAATGCAGGAAAATATAAAGAGTATTATATTGAAGTTAAGAATAATACTGATACAAAGGGTAATGGGAAGAAGAAACCTGTTAAAAAAGTTAAAGTAGATATTGGTGTATTAGAGTTTATTGATTGGAATGATATTGAAGTAGTAAAGATTATTGAAGAGGGTGTTTGTGGTGGTAAACTCCCGTGTATTATTGTGAATTATTCAGGTGATAAGAAGATTCTTAAGGAGATGAGGAAAAGTATGAATTATGGGAAGGACTATATTATTGTAGATGAGTGTAAGAAATTAGTTGGTTTAAGGGATATGAATATGAAACGTATTAAAAGTAATAAGGGATTAGTTAAAAAAGATACGAAAAATAAGAGTTATGTGAATAATTGTAAGATTGATGATAAAGATTGTATATATTGTATGATGGATTATTGGGATAATATTGGCGATTTAGGTAAGAATAAGGATAAGTTAAAAGATATTAAAGTAATTGAAGAATGTTTGAAGATTAGATATTTTGATGGCTTGTTTAGGAGTAGTGATAATATTTTGAGGAATATTTTAGTAAATAAAGAGGGAAAACTTTTGAGTATTGATGAGGGGGATATTTTTGGAAAAAGGAAGTATATTTTGAATATGAATAGTGATTGGTGTAGGACTAGTTGTGACAAAGTATTGGTTGATAAGGTTGTTAATTATTTTATAGAAAATAAGGAAATGTTAAAAATAAAAGTGAAAGAAGTAATGGTAAAATATGATTTTGATAAAAGCGATGAGTTTAATAAGAGAATTGATAATTATAAGGATATTGTAGATTATGAGTGGGATATATATTAAAAAATAATATAGTTAATTATAATGTGGAAAGATAGACTGTGGAAAGATAGACTGTGGAAAGATAGACAGTGGATAGATATAATGTGGATAGATATAATGTGGATAGATATATTTCATATTTGTATAGATGAACTACATAAAAGAGAATTAAAGATGTTCGGAAAATTATAATTTTAATTTTTTATCTGGATTATTTACAATTTTATTTACAATTTTATAATCAATATTTATATTTAAACTATTATCATTATTTTCTTTAATTACAATATTATATTTTTTTTTATAATATTCATTTGCGATTTGATACATATTTTCATAGTATTTTCTTTTATTTGCTTCTTCCATTATTATAATTGTTACATAATTTATATTTAAGTTCATATTAGTTTTTATTAGTTTTTATTTTGTAATTCTAGTAATTTAAAACAATAGCATTTTTTACCAGTGGATGAGCATTGAGAACCCAATATCATACAAACGCATGGAGTTTGTTTAGTAGCTCCACAACAACATTTGTTTTTCTTAAGTTTTAATTTCTCCTTTGTTTTCTTACCACCCTTCTTTTTCTTAGTCATTTTCTTTTTATTACACTTCTTTTTCTTAGTCATTTTCTTTTTACCACCACATATCATGTCTAAATTTTTTGAAGCTTTTGGATTACCGATAGTAACTAAATCTGTAACTGTCCCTGGTTTAGCAAATTTTCTAACTAAATCTTCAATATCCATTCTATTTTCACCAATACGTCTTTTATCAAATATGGATTCTTCTCCAGCTTCAATGTCTTCTATATCACACCCTTTTATATCCTTTACTGCTTTTTCGGATATTTCTTGGACGATATCAAAAATATTGTCATTTAATGCTTCTTCAATACTATCTTCACCTGCTTCTTGTCTAACTTTTTCTACGCCAAATGGAGCAAATGGTTGGATTAATAAACTATTATCTTTATTTACATCGTGTTTTATATTACTCATGGCATCATCAACCAAAAATGTATTGAATTTATTAAAATCGGGGAAATCTTCATATACTTTTTCTAAATTTTTAGGTTTATCTTCATCTGGGCTTATTTCTTGTATTTGTTCGACACCATATTTAAATAAAAAGAAATCTTCTGGTAATCCCAAATATTCAACTATTAAATTTCCAATATTATCTGCATACTCTTCTTCTGAATATGTCCACAAAGCAACAGAAATATCGGGATTATTATTATAATAATCTAATAATTCTTTTATACCTGGCCTTAATAAAACTATACTGGATGGTTGTTCTTCCTTTCCTTCTCTAATATAATTAAATTTTTCTTGAACATCATTAGGAAGATCGAAAAATAAATCAGTATATTTCTTATCAACATAATGAATTAGTGTTTCATCTATATCAAATACTACTAATAACTTTTTGCTCATTATAATATATAAAATATTTAAATGTATATGAATTAATTATAATATACTATATCCAATATGGAAATTTATGATTTATTTATAGATGAGAATTTAGTCCATTTAATATATAATAATCTATTAATAAATGATAAAGTTAATTTTTCATCTATTAATAGATATTCTTATGAAAATTACAAGGGTGTAAATAAATCAAGAATTTATGAATATGTAAATAAAGATTATCCATTATTTAGAAAAGCTTTAGAAAGATTTAAATATTCTGAAGAAGAGTTATTAAATATTTCAGATATAGCAATAAAAAACATTCCGATAGTAAAAGAAAAAAAATCAGGAACTTTTCAAACAAATGGTATATATAATAATTATTGTGATTTAAGATACATTTTTGAATTGATTTTGAATGGATTAAATACAAAAAGTCTAAACTTTGATTATATTATGATGAGTACATATAATCATACAAATGAATCAAGATTAAAATTAATGTATATTATCAATATTATTAGAAAAAATATTTCATTTAGTAGAACTGAAACTATATGGAAAATTAATAATGAACCTTCTTTGAGGACATTGCATTCTTCATTTAACCCTTATATCCCATGGGAAAAAGTTAATCATTAAAATATCTACACATCTGTATATTTTTATTTTCTAAACCACATCTTTCATAAAATGATTTTAATTCTTCTTTACAATCTAATATAACTTTATAACAACCTTCATTTTTACATCTTTGTATTAATGCTTCTATTAATATTTTACCATTTCCTTGAGATTGAAAATTATTTCTAATAAAGACATCTTCAATGTGACCAATTTTAGAATAATTGTGTATCATTTTAGAAGATATTATAATTGTTCCACAACCTATAACGTCTTCATCATCATATAAAACATATGTAGTTTGATTATTTGACATATTATTTATATAATGAAAAAATTGTAATTCTGATACTATTTCATTTTTTTTATTAAATTCTTCGTTAATTTCATTATATAATATAAAATCTGATAATTGTAATTTGCGTAAATTCATTTTATGTTATACTATTTAAACATAATTTTAAATAGTATAATAGATTACTATAAAATGGATACTATTAAATTTCTAGTCAACTATAACGAAGAGACTAAAGAAATAGAATGCGTAGAAAATGATACAATCCTAATTCTTAAAAAAAAAATTATAGAAAATTTTAAACTAGTAGTTAAATATATTGATCTGAATTTTACAATTGATAGACCAATTAGAAGTTTGGGTAAATTTAATTTAGATATAGGGATGATGCCGAGAACATTTGATAATTACACATTAGATAGATGGGAACTAAGTAATAGAGATTTAAAATGCACATTTGAAGAAGTTGTAGGACATGATCCGAGCGTAAGGAAATCATTTATAAAAAAGGGGAATATTGGGGCTTATATCCCACCTTCGAGGGCAAACGAAATTAAATCCGGAGATGAATATGTTAAAGAAGAAGCAAACTATACATTGGATTCTAATGACGATTTCCCCACCCTATAATACTATTTATTCATTCTTTCAGTTATTTTTTTTGATAATATTGTGTATAAATTATCATCATATTGCAACCACTCTTTATAATCTATTATAAATGTATTTTCTATCGAATCTTTATTTTTAAGTTTAATTAATTCGTGAATTAATTCTATGATTTGATATGATATCCCTGTTATCTTATAAAAAGAAAGCTTATGGTCAGGTTTAACAATATAATCATTTTCATTATATATTAGAGAAAATTTTTCATAATGTGTATCATGTAAAATATAATGCGCCCCTGCTATATTTTCCCATCTTGCTATATACCATTCCATAATTTCTTCTTTTTCTATTTTTTTTTTTATTTTAAGAATAAATTTACATATATCTACATTATGATTTATTAATTCTTTTAAATATAATAATATAATTTCATCTGGCGAAAGAGGTCTTTTGTAAATATCCATATTATAATGATTTATAATATTGTAGAACTTTTAAATTGGTTTTTATTCTTTTATGATTAAAATTTAATAGATATAATCCTTCTAAACTTTTAACTCTTGAAAAAGCGACATATATTTGACCACATTCAAAAATATTATCTCCTGCATCTATAATAGCGGAATCTAATGTAATGCCTTGTGATTTATGAATAGTTATTGCCCAAGATAATATTAATGGAATCTGTTTTATACATAATCCAGGGATATCTTCACTCATCCAAGAGTGTGGCATTATTTTCCTCTTTACACCATTTCTAAATTGAACAACGGGTAATCCATCCATAAATTCTTCTATATAACCCTGACTTCCATTAACTATTTGTTTAGAACTTTCCATATCTATATTAGCAACGCACATTACATGTGCTCCAACTTTTAATATAAGTTCTTTGGGAGCATTTAATCTTTTTTCTAAATCATATATTTCTTTTTTAATATCACTCTTACTTTCACACGTATTATCAGGTTCAGTAATATTATATTTATAAATAGTTCCTTCACTCGTTAATTTTTCCATATTATCATGGTTAATTTTATTCACTGCGGATCGTATGGGAGATATAATTGTTGGGATTAATTCTTTGTCATAATTTAATTCTTTATTATTATCCAATACTCTATTATTTAATGTATCATAAGTTTTCTTTGTTATTCCGCCATTCCTTACTTGTTTCAAAATTTTCATAAATGAAGCTTCTTTTTGCCTGAATATTTTATTTAATAATACTACATTTGGGAATGTTTTTTTCCAATCTTTCGATTCAAAGCAAAACTTTGAACCTTCTATATCATTGTATTCTGATATTGGTGGGAGTTGATAAAAGTCACCTGAAAATACTAATTGTATTCCTCCAAAAGGTTTATCAACTCTACGAATATATCTTCCAGCTTTATCTAATACTTCAAATAATTTTACAGACATCATGCTAACTTCATCAATAATTAGAATATCAATATTCTTCCAATTTTTAACTGTTTTCTTATTGTGTAAAATATTTCTAAGAACCTTTTCTTGTTTACCTGAAACCAATCCAGAACCAGACCAACTATGAATTGTTTTAGCATCACAATTTAATAATTCTGAAGCTACACCTGTCATAGCACAAACTTGAATGTTTTTTTTACCTTTAAATCTATCAATCAATAAATGTATTAAATAACTTTTACCAACACCACCCGGTCCAGTCATAAATAAATTTTCACCTTTATCATATATATCTATGACTTTTTCTTGTTCTTCTGATAATTCTATATTTTCTGGCAATGGATTTGGTTCGCACGCGTGTGTTTGTTTTTCCTCAATTACTATACCTTTAACACCTTTACACATTTCTAGTATATCATCCCCATAATCTTCAATTTTCTTTTTCCCAATACCTTTTATAAGGATTAATTCTTCTTCAGATTGAGGTGGCATATTACAAATATCTTCCATTAAAGCATTACTATATATACAATATGGTTTTATATCTTTCTCTTCTGATTTATCTTTTCTATAGAGTTTTAATTTGTCTAATAAAGACATATCAATATATTTATATATATTTAAATTTATAAATATATTCAAATTATTATTAAAGGTATAAATATAATTTGAATATATTTATAAAATGAGTATAGCGAGACTCTAAGGAAAGATCAAGTTTTAACACTTTTGCTTATTTACATATTAAAAGATATAAAGGCAAGATATAACCTATAAACTATATATGAAAAACATTTATTGTATTCGCAATGGAATATCTTTACACAATGTCCTTTATAAAAAATATGGTTCTAATATATTTAAAAATTTAGAATATAAAGATACTTTATTAACCCCCGAAGGACATGCACAATCAATACAATTGGGTGAAACCTGGGATCAAATAAATAATATAGAATTAATTATAGTTTCCCCATTAAAAAGAACTTTGCAAACAGCACACAATATATTTAAAAATAAAAATATTCCAATGATTGCTTTAGATTATTGTAGAGAATATCCACTTGGCTTGCATTCTTGCAATAAAAGAAATACAAGAGAAGAATTAGAAATTTTATATCCTAATGTAGATTTTTCTAGTTTAAAAACAAATTATGATGAATTATGGTATCCTAAAAGAGAAGAAACAATTGAAGAATTAAATAGTAGAATATTACAAGTAATAAATTTTATAAAATATAGACCTGAAAATAATATAGCATTTGTTAATCATAATTCTTTTATTAGACAATTTAAAGATAAAAAAATATTATTAATAGAAGATGGAGGACAACAATTAGAACATTGTAGACCATATTTATTACAGATATAATATATTTAATCATCATCGCTATATAATATTAATTCCCATGTATTTAATAAACATTCAAAGCTATTCGTCCTTGTCAATGTATTATCATCTAACATATAACTTCTAATGCTATTTGTTTCTTTTTCTGTCAATGGATATTTTTCTTTTAATAAATACCTTAATTCAATTAATAAATTCTTCTTTTGATTTTCATTTATTTTTATAAAACTATATCCGTCGCGAATCATATCACAATATAGATATTTAAACCTTCTAGGTGATATATCATTTATTTCTACATATTTATGCATTAATGACAATGCTTTATTTTCATTAACAATTAAATAATTAGTATCTTGATTCCACATTGTATCTAATTTTTTAAAAGATTTTGCCCATATCGTTGGATTATCCATATTAGGTGGAGAATATATGTATTCCCAATCATAAACACCACCCATATCATTATACCTACTTTTAATTTTATTTACTTCATTTAAAGCATTTTTAAATGTCTCGCTTGTAAAATCCCCAGACATCATTCCCATAACTATTTTTTTTTCAGGATAACCATTTTTAACCATAGAATTATATGTTTGATATGAAAATGACCCACCATAACACTGTGCATTAAACCAACTAATATAGTTACCGTGTGATTTATATAAATCTTTATAAGAAAACCCACCCATACCTGAACCATCCGCCATTAATGATGGTCCAACAGGAGCCATAGTTATTGTAAAATTTTTACCTAAATCTCCTTTAATATCTTCTATTAATTTTCTAACATTATTGATATCAACCTCTTCTTCAATATCTAAATCTATGCCACTAATCCAAGGTTTAGATTTAATCAATTGTATTAATTTAGGATATGCCTTTTCATAATCATTGAAAAATGGACCATATGCCCCTCCGGCTCCACCCATCATAAACATAATTTTTACACCCTTTATTTGGAGTTCTTTAGTTTCTTCCCATAAATTGTTGAAAATTTTGTCATATGGTTCATTATCATTTAAATAAATATTAGTTTCATCATTTACAACATCAAAATGTAATGATGATACTATTATTACATCTGTACATGATGGATCATTTAAGATATCTTTTAATCCACAAAAATTTTGATAATAATATACAGTTTTCATTTATATATAATAGTAATAATATTATATTTAAATATTATGGCTATATTGGAGGTGTTTTGCCTATATTTTCTCTTTAAAAAATTTGAAAAGTTTTAAAGAGAAAATATTAAAAAGATTTAACCATCTATATTAAAACATTAATATGTGTTCTCACAATTATGTGCGGAAAGGTGAAGAAGAAGATTGCGAAAGTTTTTGGAAACTTGTCCAAAAATTCCGCGCAATAGTAGATGAGGACGGTGTGGGTCCAATAGACCCATTTATAGATGAAGAATGTGAATGGTGTGAATGCCATGATTGCGGGTCATCTATCTATATGGGTCAATACACCGATATTGTAGACATAGAGTATTGGCCTGAAAAACAAGAAGACAAATGGTTATGTCCGGAATGTATTGGGCATATCAGGTATGCCGATAAAATGTTAAAAGAAAGATATACTCAAAAATGGATAATCCAAAGGGGGGTGGTTGATACTTATTTCAATAAATCCGACACCCGGGATGAGTTTAGAACCAAGGTTTATTCAGATAAAAATTTTGTCAAGTGGTGTAATGAGTATAGCAAAGAAAACAATATTAAATTGAGAAAAAATAAGTTTAGCACGACTCCTGTTCTATCCGCAGGTGATTCTTGGTGGAATTGGAAGGTTGGGAATAAATCAGACACGGGTTCAAAAGATCCAGAAAAACACAAATTCCTTAATCCCTCATTTCATTATATCAAACAGCTTTATGATGCAGAAGCACAGATTCATGGTGCCATTCAAAAATTCATTTAAATTAATCTATTAAATTAATCTATTAAATTAATCTATTAAATGAATCAATATATAAAAAAAATATCAAATTTGAAAAATATGATATTTTTTTTATATATACATATTAAATGAATATTAATAATAAACAATATTTATTATCTTATTTAAAAAAAAGATTAATACCCAATATTGATAATAAAGATAATAAAGGTGAAGTTTTTACAAGTATAGAATGTATTGAGCATATTCTTGAAAAGTTAAATAAACATTATAAAAATAAACATGGGATATGTATTTTTAGTAATAAAAATCTTAGATGGTTAGATCCTTCTTCTGGTATAGGTAATTTTATGATTATAATTTATTATAAATTAATGGATGGTCTGAATAGTATAATACCGAATGAAGAAGAACGACATAATCATATATTAAATAATATGCTATATTTCAGCGAATTATCTAAAGATAATGTGGAAGAAACTATAAGTATATTTAATCACGATATTAATATTAATAATGGTAATAGTTTAGAACTGAATATATATGGTAAATGGAATATAGAAAAAATGGATATAGTTATTGGTAACCCCCCTTTTAATGAAAAAAGAAATAAAACAGGCAATAATAATAAATGGTCCGAATTTATAACTTATTATTTTCCAATAATAAATGACAGTGGGTATATGTGTTATATTACACCGCCTAGTTGGATGAGTCCTGCTTGTAAATATAAGGATATATTTTATGATAATAATTTAGTATATTTAAATGTAAATGAATGTAGAAAATATTTTGAACATGTAGCCAGTCAATTTACTATATTTATTATTAATAAAAATTTAAATAAAGAAAAAACAGAAATAATATGCAAATATAAAAACAGTATATATAATTCTAATATATTATTAAATAATATTAAATATATCCCATTATTATCTAATAAAGATACATTTAATATTATTAATAAATTTTATAACAATAATTTAGAAAAAATATCATTTAAAACAAGTTGTCAATTACACAATTCTATTAAAAAACTTTATTTATCAGATATAAATGATAAAGAATTTATATACCCTGTTAAACATTTAATAAATAAAATTAGATATTCTTCTATTAAACATGATTTATCAGATAAAAATAAAATTCTTATGAATTTATCTAGTAGTTTAAAGCCAACATATGACGATGGGAAATATGGAATAACTCAAGCACAATTATATTATTTAACAAATGATGAAACATATGTAAATATATTAAAATCCGATGTATATACATTTATATTTAAAATATCTAGGTGGGCAGGATTTAATATAAAACAAGTTTTTGAAAATATTCCATATATTAAACATAGAAAAAATACTAATTTATATAAAAAATTTAATTTAAATGAAAATGAAATTAAATTAATAAAGGAATACGTTATTAAACATAAAGAACGAGATGAAGATTAACGACGCATCTTAAAATTCTTTTGTTTTTTACCTTTTAGATGTTTAGGGTATTTGCTATTATATTTGTTTTTTTGTTCATGTCGTCCATGCACAGTGGGGATAATCGCATTAATATATTTAATATATGAATATATCATGGCATTATTTGATTTTTGTTCACGTTGTTCTGATAGACGACGCCTTGTAATAAGACGGTGATTACGGTTCTCTATCAAATAGCCACATAGACTCATTGAAAATGGTGGTCGAGATATTGTTATATTAACTCTATTATTATGTGTCGGTTCAATATTATAATGTCCAAATCCGTGCGTCAGATCGTCTATTATTGGCTCGTATGTAGATTCACTAATACTATTTCCCATATTAATATTATTAATAATACTTGCACTTAAATAATCTCTTATACTATTTCTCATATTAATATTATTAATAATCCTTGTCTGATATGTAGATTCATAAAACGATCGGATCGGTTGATTATTAATAACAATTTCTTGTATTCCCGTCGTCATTTGTTGTACTAAAGAGCTTGTTGTAATATGAAACTCGGGAATATTTGGAATAGGTTCTGGTTTTTGATGTAATTCTTTTAGTTTCTTATTTAATCCTTCTTCATTTAACTCTGTGATATTAGTCCTACAATTAGGGCAACATACTTTATTAGTTCCATACTCAATTGATTTCATCTTATGATCAATACATTTTTCAACGCATCTCTTGTGAAATATATGTTCACAAGATAGATTGATAGAGTCATCCAGATGAATTTTTTCCAGGCAAATGGAACAACTATCCATATTGATTTATAATTTGAATAATTAAAAATATTATTTTCAAATTTATTTAGATTTTAATGGACGAAATATCTCTTTATTAAATTTGAAATTTAAAGACAAATAAGAGGTAATTAGTAATATGGTGTGTTCATTGTGTGGTATAAAGGGACATAATTATCTGACATGCGTTCAGAATAAGAAAATGGGTGCTGTTAAGTATGATAGTTTTATCAATAGCAAAGAAGCAAATAGCAAAGAAGCAAATAGCAAAGAAGCAAATAGCAAAGAAGAGTATGATAAGGGTTATGACAATGGATATGATGTGGGGGTAGATGGTGGGTTGGTCCAAGTAGAAGAAAAATCGGACGCATATAAAGAGGGGTTTAAAGATGGTTATGAATCTGGGGAAGAATCATTAAAAAAAAGAGCACATTGTGAAAATAATTGGAGTGAAATGGTATTTGCTGTTAAAATTTTATATCCAAAAGTGAAAACAAAAGAAGATATTAAGGGAAAAATAGACCTTATGATAAATAATCCAAAGTTCAAATGTTCGGGAGGTATTGATAATATTAATAGATACTTTACTGATATCCATAAACGGAAAGAAAAATTAGTTTCTGAATATATCCAAAACATCAATATAGATGAATTAAAACTTACAACAATCAAAAGTGTTATTCTATCAGGAAAAACTATTGAAGAATTTCCAGAAATTTGTAAAATAAATATTTCAAAAGAAACCGGCAAATTATTTGATGTTAAGGTTCGTAAAAGCGATTTATACATTATATTTGAGGATGATAGAATAATCGGTATATCATTGAAAGCAGACAATAATTGCACATTGACTAACTATTCTATAGAAAAAATGTTTAATGAAATGAATATAGCCTCACCAACTGAACTAAAGAAAATTAGGATTAATATATTAGAAGAATATTTCGGTGAAGGGAATTCTAAATACAATAAAAAACAGAGAGTTGAAGCGAATAAATTATTTTATGGTGAAAACGTATATTTTCAAGAAATAGAACAGTTGATTATAGAGAATATAGATAAATTTACTACGAGGTTATTGGAATTAGTATTTCCAAATATTCCATATGATATTTATGGTTATAATTCCAAAAATATAATAAATCTAAATAAACTTAGTCTGAAAGTTAAAAATCAAAAGATAAAAATTGAAAGAAATAAAGGAATATGTGGTGGAAAGCAGCGGGATACAGATAAAAATGCAAAGATATGGTATTCAATGTATTTTGATGAAAAGGAAAAATATTGTTTTGAGATAAGGTTCAAAAATGATATATATGGTGGGTCCCCACAGATCCAACTATATAAGTGTTAGTATAAGTTTGTGTATAAAATAAAGTTGGATTTGAAAATTTAAATATTAAAAAAATAAAAAAATAACATATTAGAAAAATGGGCCTCATCAAAGAGAAATGGTGGCAATAGTCCCCAAGGTATGAAAATTAGAAATGAAATTATTGTAAATAATTGTATGGAATAGATTAATCTAAATACTCACCTGGATTAATATTATAATGATCCATCGTTGCTTTAATAACTGTTTTAACATTATCAACATTTACAGCATTCCCAAATTGCTTATATGCTTTTTTATCAACTGGATCCATCTTAAAATCTTCTGGGAATGATTGTAATCTGGCACATTCCCTTGGAGTGATATATCTTTTTTCTTTACCATATATAGGGACTTGAACGATTGCAACAAGCGTTGGGAAATATTGTGCTTTTTTTACTCTGATACCAGATTGTCGTGGTTGAATAAAATAGTTAAATATAGAATCATTTGGTTTTATTGCCCCTACTTGCCATTCTAGTTTTCCATATATTTCACGTTTTTGTAAAATTTCTTTATGTTTCTCATACCATGGATCCCATTTATCTTTGTATTTTTTAATAATTGGTTTATTTTTAGTTATATATTCTTGTCTCCACTTAGCATAACCATCAAAATCTTCTTGAGTATGTCCATTATAATGTTCATTAATCATTATTGTGGGTGAAATTTTCTCACCCACATCAAATACCTTAATCATTTCGTCCCATGCTTCTAGACATTTTAGTATATCTCCGTCTATAAAATACTTATCATCAATATCTTCCTTTTTATCTAAATAATTTTCAAATATTACTTTTTTATCAGACACTGGTAATACAATGGGAATACCATTATATATATCTTTTCTAATACATACAAAATATACTCGTTCCCTTTGTTGTGGTATACCATAATTATGTGGAGACATATTAAATAATTGTAAAACATAACCATTATTATCTAATTTCTGTTTGATATATTCAATTACTTCTCCATTTCCGACTTTTAAAATATGTTTTACATTTTCAAGGAACATGAATTTAGGGTTTTTATTTTTTGCTATTTTTATAATTTCGTCGAATAGTAATCCTCTTTCATCCGTAAATGTTTTTTTATTACCTGCATTTGAAAATGCCTGACAAGGAAAACCACCACATATAATATCCATATCTTCTATTTCTTCTGGATTAATTTTCCTTACATCTGGATGTGGATCTATACCATAGTTTTCTTTATACATTATTCTACAATGTTTATCAACATCACATGCTAAATTACATTCTGCTCCCAAACTTATTAATGCTTGATGAAAACCACCGATCCCACTAAATAAATCTATAAATTTCATAGTTCTTGGTTTATTTATTATTTGTATTTTACCTTCTTTTGCGAGTTTTTGTACTTTATCTTCGATAATGTTATTAACTTTCATTTCTACTATTTTATCTATATTATTTTTATTATTCGTACAAGGTGTCTTCCTTTGTAAATGTTTATTATAATGTCCTTTTTGTGTAAAAATATGGCCGCACTTTTCACAACTATATTCAACCATTTTAGTTATATATATATTATATTTTAATTTTAAATATTTTCAAATTAATAATAAAAAAATAATAATTAAGCGATACATTCATTCAGTCAAATAAGGTCTAATGTTTTCGTCAATATAATTTACAATCTTGTTAATGCAATCTTCCCAAAATACTTCATCGTGATCATATTTGACTTCATTGCTATCATCGTCATAGTGCTCAATATGAATAGCTTTTTTCATTCCAGATAGAAACATATATGTCTCTAGTTGAACCAGTTCATAACTAGGAATACTATTAAATAATCTTTTAGTCCTATTTTTTGTTTCAACTATATACTCGTCCGTGATTCCATCCATTTTACCGCGAACAACCAGTTCATATACATTGTCTGGTGAAGTATATAATACTTTTTCATACATTTTTGTATTGCGAGACCCGATTACAATATTTCTCTTTTTCTGAATATGGTCTAAATTATTATTTTCTTTAATATTTCCTCTACGCATCATCAAATCTTTCTTAATAGATGTTTCTAATGTTTTTAGTCCTTCTTTTCCATTTAGGTTATTATGAATTAATGCCCTTGATTGATCTTCACTGATTTCTTTTGAATATGATTTACCCATAATAACCTTTTTAATAGTATTTTCAAGCACTTTAATATCACAGTGAGGGTCTAAATTCATTTCTTTTTTAATAGTCTGAATTGTTGTTGGATCCAATTTCATAAGTGTTTCTTCAATGTTTGATTTTGGGATATGAATCTTCTTAATCTTATTAAAATTTAAAATATTACCAATTGTCTTTTCTTTTGTTTCATACTTATTATGACCTGTCAACTTGGCAAGATTACTTGCTTGAAGCTTAATTGTCTTCATTCTATAATTAATATTAATGATATTTTAAATACGTATAATATTTCAAATTTATTTAAAGAATTAGATATATATATCTAATAAATGAAAGTAGCTTTTTGTATCCCAACAACATCTAATAAAAGAGATTGGGAAAATATAGGCGATACATATTTATGTAAATATTTATTGCCTTCATTAAATATTATATTAAATAGTAACATTGATGTAGAAATATATATTGGATATGACCATGATGATAAATTATATAGTAATATACAATTACCAAATAATATTTCTGGGAATAAAAAAAATATTAATTTAAAATGGATAAAATTTAATGGTTATAAAGGAAATCCGTGTGGGATATGGAATGAATTGGCAAAAGAAGCATTTAAAACAAATGAATATGTTTTTATTTGTGGAGATGATATTGTTTTATCTCAAGATAGTAACTGGTTACAAGTTTTTATAGACAAATTAATAAATAATAACAATATTGGATATTCTGCAGGTTGGACAAATAACAATGATATCCCTACACATTTTTTATTACATAGAAAACATTTAGAAATATTTGGTTATATTTTCCCACATGAAATACATAATTGGTTTTGTGATAATTATATGAAAGAATTATATGGTAAAGAATATAGTAATTGGATATCGGGATATAAACATATAAATGTAGCATATAAAAAATATGTAAAACGAGATAAAGTTAAAATAGATGATTTTATTAAGAAAGAACCAGTTACAGAAGATCCAGTTACAGAAGATCCAGTTACAGAAGATCCAGTTACAGAAGATCCAGTTACAGAAGAACCAGTTACAGAAGATCCAGTTACAGAAGATCCAGTTACAGAAGAACCAGTTACAGAAGAACCAGTTACAGAAGAACCAGTTACAGAAGAACCAGTTACAGAAGAACCAGTTACAGAAGAACC
>Ga0307488_10001976_pt1 | contig 17312 bp, 11 predicted proteins | sample SB02metaG_FD_202248 | JGI IMG/M metagenome (GOLD analysis project Ga0307488, IMG submission 202248) | Sea-ice brine microbial communities from Beaufort Sea near Barrow, Alaska, United States - SB 0.2 | ecosystem: Environmental > Aquatic > Marine > Coastal | place: USA: Alaska | collected... | reverse complement strand
GTCGTATATTAGTCGGTTTTCAATATAACTTGTAGGTAGCAATTACCGGCTTGTTTGCGAGCAAGTCGGTGTTTTCGCAACGTTAAGGTATCCTATGTCTAAACATATATTAATTACCGGAGCTTCTTCTGGAGTTGGTCGTGAATTGGCTATTAAGCTTTTTTCACTAGGTTTTAGGTTAAGTTTATGTGGCAGAAGTGTAGATAAAATGGCAAAAACCCTTTTTGAAATGCCAAACGACAATCAAATTTATTCAGAGAGTTTTTGTTTATCTGACAAAAAAAAGATAAACGACTTTGTTTCTAACGCAAAAATTAACTTTGGTGATATCGATATTTTGATTAATTGTGCCGGCTTAAACTCTTCAAGGGCTCCGGCAATAAAGCCCGATTGGCAAACATTATCTTGGATGATGAAGATTAATTTCTTTGCACCCTTACGTTTTATAGAACTGGTTTTACCTAACATGTTGTCAAATAGAAAAGGGGTTGTACTCAATGTGCTATCGACTACTTGTTTGTATTCCAATTCAGGTACAAGTCAATACAGTGCGAGTAAATCGGCACTTGATAGTTACAGTAAAGTCTTAAGGAAAGAATTACACGGTTTAGGTATTAAAGTGTTGTCTTTATATCCTGGAGGTATAAATACCGATTTTCGTGAACAAAATAGAGCAGAGTATTTAAGTGCCGAGGATGTTGCGGATGCTATTTTAAACATGCTCTTTACTAAATCTAACGTCCATATTCACGAAATGGTTATTCGCCCAGAGAGTGAAAATAATTTTAGTTAACCACTTTATTTAATGTTAATCAGTTAAAACAATTACCGACGAATTACCGTCATTTTATAAAAATTTAATTGTCACTTTTAATCACAAGATAAAAGTGAGATTTTAAGGAGTATCCGGTGTTAAAGCCATTTTTTAATATTATTTTTCTTGGGTTTATCTGCACAATAACCAGTTGTAGTCAGACACAATTACAACCTGAATTTTCAAAAACAATCAATATTAATCAAGGTTGGCAGTTTAAGCGTCTTGATTCAAAAACTAATGAAGGGAAATGGCAATCGGTAAGTTTACCTCATACTCCAAAAATTGAGCCTTTAGTTGTTAATGACCAATGGCAAGGAATAGCTTGGTATCAAAAATCATTAAATGTCGATCCAAAGTGGAAAAGTAATAGTGTATTTATTCGTTTTGAAGCAGCGATGAGTCATGCAGAAGTTTGGTTAAATGATAAAAAAATTGGCGAGCATTTAGGGGGGTATTTACCTTTTACACTCGATATTAGTAAAGCGATTGATTTCAATGGGCCAAACGTACTTAAAGTAAAATTGAGTAACATAGATAACCCTATTATCGGGCCAAAACCACTAAATAAACTCGATTTTAATACTTACGGCGGCCTTTACCGTGACGTAAATCTACTAATAAGAGATCCATTACACATCACCGATGAAATGCATGCCAATAAAGTAGCGAGTGGTGGGGTATTTGTCACTTATCCTCAAATAAGTATCGAACAGTCAATTGTTGAAGTCAAAACGCATATTGAAAATCACTACGCTGACAGTCAGCATTTTATTTTAAAACAGGCCTTATTTTACGATGGTCAATTAGTTGTTGAATTAAGTGATAATACACTTAAGTTAAGTGCTGGCAGCGATAAACAATACACACAACAACTCATTGTTAACAATGCAAAATTGTGGAGTCCGAAAAACCCCCATTTATATGAGTTAAGCACTGAAGTTTATCTCAAAGGTAAACTGATTGAACAAAAGAAAACGCGTATTGGTTTACGTCAATTTGAATTTAATGAAAAACATCAGTTATTAATTAATGGCGAGGTGACATTTTTACGTGGCGTTAATCGTCATCAAGAATATCCTCATGTAGGGTATGCAACATCTGCGCAAGCTGATTATCGTGACGCTTATAAGATAAAATCAGCAGGCTTTGATTATGTTCGATTATCTCACTACCCACACTCGAAAGCCTTTATGGATGCAGCTGATGAATTAGGTTTAGTCTTAATTGATGCGATTTTAGGGTGGCAATATTACTTAGAAGATCCTGCGTTCAAAGCGCAAATAATTAAAACCTGTCATGATTTGATCAGGCGTGATAGAAACCATGCCAGTGTACTTGCATGGGAGTGCTCACTTAACGAGTCTTGGATGCCAGATGAGTTTATTGCTGATTTACATGCAGCGGTTAAGCAAGAAGATGCCAACGGTTATTCTGCTGGTTGGCAACTGGGATACGACCTGTTTTTGCAAGCGCGTCAACATAGACAGAAACACTATGAGACTCCATCACAACCGTATAATGTCTCGGAATATGGTGATTGGGAGTATTATGCACAAAATGCAGGTTTAGCGCAGGACAATTGGGCCGATCTCAAAGAAGAAGACCGCACCAGTCGCCAGTTGTTAAATTCTGGTGAAGTACGATTGTTACAACAAGCGAGAAACCTTCAAGAAGCTCATAATGATAACCTAAGTATTCCGGCATTTGCAGACGGCTATTGGGTGATGTTTGATTATAACCGAGGTTATGCGGATGACATAGAATCGTCAGGTATTATGAGCATTAACCGTTTACCTAAGTACAGTTATTACTTTTATCAAAGTCAACGTGATGCTACTCAACAATCGCCATTATTTGATTCTGGACCAATGGTACATATAGCGAGTGAATGGAATGCAAGTTCATCAAAAAACATACGAGTTTTCAGTAATGCTGATGAAGTTGAACTCTGGCTGAATGGTCTATTAATTTCCAAAAACAAACCTGCATTAAACAAATACTCTACTCAGTTACCACACCCTCCTTTTGAGTTTAATGTAGAGCACTTTAAACAGGGGCAGTTAAAAGCAAAGGCATTTATTAAGGGGGAACTGGTTGCCGAACATCAAGTGACCACAGCCAAATCGGCTACAAGAATCAGATTAATCCTTGATCAAAGTGGTAAGGCTCCGGTTGAGGGCGTCAATGATATAGTATTTGCTTATGCCGAGTTAGTTGATAGCCAAGGGAACTTAGTCCCAAGCAATGGCGAAAAAATTCAATTTAATAGTCAAGGTGATATTGAGATTTTAAACAGTAATGAAGTCTTAACAGAGCAAGGTAAGGCTGCGGTTCTTATACGCATTGGTCGTTCATTAACGGGCGCTAATTTGATTGCTTTTTCATCAAAATTAAAGATTGAAAGCCAGGTGCTGAATTTAGATAAATTGGATAATAAAAAATCATCTAAAAGTGTACTTTCTAAAAACCTATCTTTAAATAAAATAGTGGGGGAATAATGAAAAAATTAAGCGCTTTTATATTATTTTTAGTCGTCGCAACATGGCTCGTTGGTTGTGAAAAGTCATTCAATGCGAAAAACAGTGACGTTGGAGTCCATTCATCTACGGCAACATTACCTAACATTGTGATTTTCTACATTGACGATCTTGGTTATGGCGATCTAGGTAGTTATGGCGCATTAGGTGTAGAAACACCAGAAATTGACAGGATAGCAAACAATGGCATTCGTTTTACCGATGGTCATTCTTCTGCGGCTACTTGCACACCTTCTCGCTATTCGTTACTTACGGGCAAACATGCTTTTCGCAATAAAAAAGCGGAAATCCTAAAAGGAGACGCACCTGCATTAATTCAACCTAATGAACCCACGCTTGCAGCGATGTTGAAAAAAGCGGGTTATACCACAGGTGTTGTCGGTAAATGGCACCTAGGCTTAGGTAATGGTGAGGTTGATTGGAATAGTGACATTAAACCAGGCCCATTAGAAATTGGTTTTGATTATAGCTTTTTATTGCCTGCTACTGGAGATCGTGTACCAACAGTTTATGTCGAAAACCATCAAGTCGTTAATCTCGATAAAAAAGATCCAATTACCGTGAGTTATAAAAATAAAGTTGGTCATCGAGTTACAGGATATGAAAATCCCGAGCTATTAAGGTATGTTGCGGATAAACAACATAACGAAACCATCGTTAATGGTGTAAGTCGCATTGGTCATATGGGAGGGGGAGAATCAGCGTTATGGAAAGATGAAGACTTTGCTCAAATATTTTCCAATAAAGCCATCAATTTTATTCGCAAAAATAAAAATACCCCCTTCTTTTTGTTTAAATCCTATCATGATATACATGTGCCAAGATTGCCGCATCCTAGGTTTCAAGGTAAAAGTAAAATGGGCGTTCGTGGTGATGCGATTGCACAAATGGATTGGGCGACTGGACGTATTATTAAAGAAATAGAAAAACTTGGTTTAGCTCAGAATACACTCATTATCTTCACCAGTGATAATGGTCCGGTATTGTTTGACGGTTATGAGGATAGTGCCATTGAATTGATCGGTGAACATAAACCAAATGGTCCATTTAGGGGGGGTAAATACAGTCGTTTTGAAGCAGGGACTCGAGTCCCAACCATCATTTATTGGCCGAGTAAAATTAAACCAATGGTGAGTGATGCCTTGGTTTCTCAGATGGATATTTACGCGTCTCTCGCGAAATTGGTCAATGTTCAGTTAGCCGATAATGAAGCTATTGATAGCCTTGAACAATTAGATGTTTGGTTGGGGAAGTCTGAACAAGGTCGTGTTGATCTGATTGAAGAATCTTTAGGTAATAGTGCGCTACGTCATAATAATTGGAAATTTATTCCTAAAACGAAGCTGAATAAGCATTTTATTAAGGGGAAAAAAATAGAAGGTGGCTATATGGATAAGCATCAATTGTACGACTTGTCAGTAGATCTTAGTGAAAGCAATAACCTTGCTGAGCAACATCCTGTCTTAGTTAAAGAACTAGATGGCCGATTAAAAGACATTATTAATGGCCGCTATTAATAGCATGGGGATATTATTTAATGCTTGCTGTAAAAATAACTGCAGAAGTTTGAAGTGGCAGTAAAGTTTAATAACTTCAATTTTCAAAGTAACTAATAACGTTAATATTTCGGCGTTATTAGTTGCTTTGATGTTAATCGCCTTCTAGACCACTTAGTGGTAATGGCCATAAATTTTAAGGAAAAAAATGGATAAGTTAATATCAATCATAGGTCTTTTATTCATTGTCTTTAGTTTACATGTTTTGGCTGAAAATAATGCAGAGCCAAGTGATGTAGTACAAGTTGAAAATGGCGTTTTACGCTGGGTTTCAGGGGAACATAAAGGCGAAGAGGTTACCCTTTTTGGTGTTAATTATAGTACTCCATTTGCTTACTCATACCGAGCGATAGAAAAACTAGGTATTGATCATAAATATACGATTGATATGGATGTTGACCATATCGCGAGGTTAGGTTTAGACGCTTATCGTATTCATTTATGGGATCGAGAGTTGTCAGATGTTCATGGCAACTTGCTTAACAACAAATATTTAGCATTATTTGATTATTTACTTTTTAAGCTAAAAGAAAAAAACATTAAGGTTATCATTACGCCAATAGCATGGTGGGGCAGTGGTTATCCTGAACCGGATCCGATAGAAACGGGCTTTTCTACGAAATTTAGTAAAGCCCAAATGAATCAAAGTACCAGTGCTATTGCAGCGCAGCATAACTACTTAAAGCAGTTGTTAGCACATAAAAATAGCTATACAGGGGTGAGTTATGCAAATGAAACGAACATTATCGCGTTAGAGTTATTTAATGAACCGAGACACCATCAAGCACCAAAAGAAAGTATTGAATATGTTGAAGGTCTCATTGATGTAATACGTGGTGAAGGTATTACTAAGCCTTTATTTTATAATATTAGTGAACAAGGCGATAACCAAGCATACGCTAAAGCATTATGTGATAGTAAGATTGATGGTGTAGCTTATCAATGGTATCCAACAGGTTTAGGTAAAAAGAGTAAGATATTCGCCAATATGTTACCTATGGTAGCTAGGTATAAAACCCCTTTCTCGACTATAGATTCGTGTGCAAACAAAGCCAAAATGATATATGAATTTGACGCGGCTGATGTGGAAAGTTCTGTGATGTATCCTGCTATGGCAAGAAGTTTTAGAGAGGCAGGATTTCAATGGGCAACTCAGTTTTCATATGATCCAGCATCAATTGCTCAAAGCAATTCTGAATACAATACTCACTATTTAAATTTACTTTATACACCCAATAAAGCACTAAGCCTTATGATTGCGGCACAAACATTTCGACAATTACCTCGAGCATATACAAGTGCACCTTACCCTGAGAATAATGAATTTTCTAATGTCTTGATAAACCATCAGAAAAATTTAAGTTTATATAATAGCGAGCAAGCTTTTTATTTCAGTAATAATACGCAAGTAGTTCCTAAGAATATTGAAACGCTAGAAAAAATTGCTGGTGTAGGTACATCAAACGTTAGTCGTTATACGGGGACAGGAGCATACTTTTTAGATAAGTTAACGGATGGTATTTGGCAATTAGACGTTTACCCAGATGTGCAAGAGTTAGAAGATCCTTATCAAAACGCCAGTTTAAAACGCGAAGTAAGACGATTATTTCTAAATAATCAACGTCTCGAGATAATGTTACCCGATCTTGGCAAAAAATATTGGCTACAAGGTATCAATAAAAGCAATCGCGTTAATTTAAGGGCTAAAGATGGCTCGGTAACACTGTTACCAGGAAAGTACCTTTTAAGCCGTATTCAACACCAACAAGCTGAAATTGACGCTTTAATATCATCGCATAAAATAAATAAAAATTATTACTTACCAAAAATACCATCCGCAGAAATAGTAGTAACTCATCAAGAACAAAGAAATTTTGCTAAAGGGGATACCATTGAGTTTTCAGCCAATGTAGGGGCTGTAAACAAGGTTGATAAGGTTGAATTGGTCATTCGTTATAGAAATTATGCAGCGTTCACTCATATTAAAATGACGGCTGTGTCAGGTAATAACTTTGTTGCTGAATTACCTAATACAAAGAAATGGGCTAAAACGGGGCCTCTTGAATATGCCATCGTAGTTCATTCTGGTGATGAAAAATTAACGTTTCCAGGGAAAAGTCATGGCTCTCCGTCCGATTGGGATTTTGTTGCCAAAGAACCTTACTGGCAAATGAATTTACAGCAAAAAGGGGCACCAATTAAACTATTTGATGCACTTAACGATAGAAAAAACTTGTTATATCCTAAAAATGGACGCGTAAAACAAAATTATGTTAGTGGACAAATGGGTCTCGGAACAGCTCTTAGATTGGAATTAGATGCGTTAGACAAAAGTGATAACAATTTTTTATTACGAACGGTACTCTCTGCTGATAATAGTTTAGAGAATAGAAATTTCGATGGCTATAATGCGTTAGCCGTTAAAGTGAGATCATTATATAAAAACGAACATATAACCTTAGGTTTACTCAATAAAGATGGTTTAGCTTACAGTAAAAGTTTTTCGGTACAAAACAAGTGGCAAATAATTTTGTTACCTTTATCTGCATTAATACAAAGTGATATTATGATGATAAAGGCTTACCCAACGTTTATGCCCACTTTGATAGCCAAGCAAAATTCAACGCATTTTGAAGAAAATGAATTATTGACTTTTATTCAAGGCGTGCAAGTGTTGCTGGATAACTCAGCCTATAAAAGTAGTGACTTAAAAGGTTGGCATGGTATTGAAATTGAGTACATAAGCTTAATTCGTCGCTAAATGAACTTGACTATTTTTCAAGGAAATAAATGTCAAAAGTATCGTTAAAAAACATTGAAAAAGTTAAATTAAAGCCAAAGTTATTTTTAGGTATTGGCTTTTTTGCCATGTTTTTTGCTAATCAAAGTGTACCTGTTTTAGCCATTCCTTTTTATCAAATGACGCTAGGGGTTGATCCCTTTCTACTAGGTCTTTCATTAACGATACCTATTATGCTAAGTACTATTTTAGGTCCTTGGGTTGGCCATTTAACTGATAGTTGTCAAAGTAAATATGGCCGAAGAAAACCTTTTATTTTAATAGCGTCTTGGGTTAGTTGTTTTACTTTTGGGTTGATATGGATGGTGTCGCCCAATTGGAGTGAGTCAAGTCAACTTTTATATTTCACAGCATGTTCACTTGTTTTTTATATCGCCGTGATTTTTCTTTCTGTGCCAATGACCAGTTTGTCCTTTGAAATGACTGATGATCACCATGAACGTACCGATATTATGGGATTTACCACGTATTTTATTAAGATAGGATCTTTACTTTATCAGTGGTTATTTCCTCTTGCTCAATTAGCTATTTTTAGCAGTGTATTTATTGGAATACAGTATATTGGTTGGGGGGTTGCTATTTTTATAATTGGTTTGTTAGGCACAATACCAGCCATTTTTTGTAAAGAAAAACAACAACGTAATTGTCATTTTTCAAAACAACCTAGGTTAATGGAAAGCCTTAATACTTTAAAACAAAACAAACCGCTAAAAATATTATTGGTACTTACTGCGCTTCAATTTTGTGGTGGTGCTTTTACTGCAAGCATGGATTATTACCTTATTGTATATTCTCTTAATGGCGGAGATATAGTACAAGGCTCTATCTGGAAAGGTGTACTTTCAACAGCGTTTGCCGTTGCAGGAATAATTGCCATTCCAATGATTTCCAAGCTTTCATTATCTACCGGTAAAATTAAAGCCTTAACGTTTATATATTGTCTCAATGCTATTGGTGGTATTGCTAAGTGGTTTATTTATACCCCAGGTACTTATTGGTTGTTAATTTTTGACGCTTTACTGTGCGCTGCAATATGGTCAGCAATGACAATGCTAATTCCATCGATGCTGGCTGATTTGTGTGATGAAGATGAATTACTCCATCAGCAAAGACGTGAAGGACTGTTTGTATCTATACACACTTGGGTAGTTAATATAAGTCTGGCTTTATCGCTACTCATTTCAGGGTTATTGCTAAATTCAATAGGATTTAATGCAAATAATCAAGCATTTCAAACAGATGATAGTATCTTCTTAATGCGGATAATATTATCATTTGGAACAGTGATATTTAGTTTAATTCCTCTATTTTTACTTAGGCATTACACGGTTGATGCAAAGAAATGTTTAGAGACAAGAAAACTATTAGAAAAACAACAAGAGCAGAATATTTAATATGGCTACAATAAATGATGTTGCAAAAATAGCTGGTGTATCTATCGCTACAGTTTCTCGGGTAGTGCACAACAAAGGAAAAGTTGGTGATGCATGTAGGGCTAGAGTTAAAAAAATCATTGCTGAATTAGGCTATCGACCAAACAGTAATGCAAGTGCATTAGCGAGTCAAACAACAAATACTATTGGCGTGGTGACGCCGAATTTATCAATGCCATTCTTTGGGTCATTAGCTAGTGGTGTTGAGAAAGCGGCAAGAGAGAATAATTATAAACTGTTGATGAGTAATTCATTATACGAAACGGAGTCTGAACTAGCAGCTTTAGAATCTTTAAGATCGCATAACTGTAAAGCTATTATTCTTCATAGCGAATATTCTGATGAAGAAACCCTTATTAAACTTGCAAATGAAATACCCGGTTTAGTGTTAGTTAATCGTTACATTCCAAAAATTTCTAATCGATGTGTGTGGTTAGATAATCTGTCAGCAGCTAAAGAAGCGGCTCAATACCTTGTTGATAAAGGGCATCAAAATTTTGCCGTAGTTACCAGTATATATCAAAACAGAGATCCGGGCTGTCGACTTGAAGGTATTCAGAAAACATTAGAGAAAAATAAATTATCACTTGAAAGTAAAAATATCGAAGAATCAACAGCAAACATAGAAGGAGGTGAGCAAGCAGTTAAAGCCTTATTAGCGAAAGGTTGTGAATTTACAGCACTGTTGGCATATAACGACTTAATGGCAGTAGGGGCAATACATGCTTTATTTGATGCTGGATTACGAGTACCTGAAGATGTTTCTGTGATTGGTTTTGATGATTTATTATTAGGTGTAGCTTGTCGACCTAAATTAACCACTATGCATTATCCTGTGGAAGAAATGGCTAATTATGCCACTAAACTTGCAATTAAATTAAGTGAACAAAAAATGCCTGCGAGCAAGCAAACTCATTTGTTTATTGCTGAAATGGTTGAACGTGACTCGGTTGCAATTGTTAATAGGTAACACTGGATAAACATATACTTATATAAGTTAATATATTTTTTGGGTTAATAGTTTTATTTTTATTTATATGAAAGTCGTATTATTGGTATCTTAGTAGTTAATTAGCTCAATAGTGATGACTAGAGAACCTTAATTATATAAACATTCATCAGCCAGTAAACTTGATATTGATAAGTGCTAAATACCATTAATAAACCGATGCGTAATTTATTGTGTTAGTAACATTAACCTTTGGTGGTGTTTGTTCTTCATGACGGAGATTAACTCGGTTTAAAAGTTGTCGATTCTCGTTTAACAAGCCTAGGGATATGTTTATAATTTTTACATTTATCTATTTCTACTTGCTTGGCTGATAGATCAAGCCCGATATTGGCTGCTTGCATTGCCATTTCTTCAATAGGGTAATTGAGCGTACTCAATTTAGGTCGAGAATATCTTGACAGCAAAACATCATCAAAACCTAATACTGAAATGTCTGAAGGCACTTTTAACCCATTATCTTCTAAGGTAGAAATTGCACCAATTGCCATGGCATCGTTATAAACAAACAGCGCAGAAAAACGCTTTCCTGAAGCGAGTAGTTTTTGAGTGGCCATTTCGCCGCCTTGAAGGGTAGGCTCGCCATATTCAATAAGGTTTGTTTCAATATCAATTCCTGCTGACTGCAATTCGCTTTGAAATCCTTGTAACCTGAGGAGTGGATCGTCAATTTGATGTTTACTCGAAATGCAGGCAAAGTTTTTATGATTCAGTGCTAATAAATGACGTGCAGCAATTTTTCCTCCTTCGAGATTATCTAGCCAAACACAGCGATGTGCTATTTCTTTTATATAGCGGTCAATGAGTACTAAACCTGAGACTTTATTGGCTAGCTCAATCAGAACTTCATCAGATAACTTTTTACTATGTACCACCATCACATCGCATCGTCTTTCAATCAGTAAATTGATGGCTTGCATTTCAGATTCGGCAGTGACTAAACCGGTACTTAATAATAATTGCATATTTTTCTGCCGAGCCACTTGTTCTACGCCATTTGCTAAAGAAGCAAAAAATGGATCGACTAAATCAGGAATAACCACACCTAAGGTGGTACTTTTTTGAGTGACTAACGCTCGGGCATTTGCATTGGGCGTATAGTTTAACTCTGCCACAACCTTTAATACTTTTTCTATCGTCTTTTGACTGACCTTAGGTCCGTTATTTAATACTCTTGATACGGATGCTACTGAAACACCAGAGAGTCGAGCTACGTCTTTAATTGTTGCCATAGGGTAATTGTTTACATTAGTTGTTTTTTATTAAACGTACCTAAATATACAGCATTAAAGGATTATTTATCAATGTCTATTTTATTTTTAATTAGTACTTGAATGTAAAAGGGTAAACGATTACCCTTTGTTTCATGTTTTGATAAATGATTGCTTGAAAATAATATGACTATCGAATTTGACCCAACGGAACATCCGCACCGAAGATATAACCCTCTTATCGATGAATGGGTGCTGGTCTCTCCCCATCGCGCAAAACGACCTTGGCAGGGACAAGTAGAAAAACTTGAGGAACAGGAAAAATCTGCATATGACAAAGCATGTTTTTTATGTGCAGGTAATACCCGAATAAATGGTGAAGTAAACGATGACTATAAAGAAACGTTTGTTTTTACCAATGATTTTGCTGCAATTAAGCAAGATACTCCAATCCTTGAAAGTGATGACCCATTGTTTAGAATGGCAACAGAGCAAGGTGAAAGTCGTGTTATCTGTTTTTCACCCGATCATAGTAAAAGCTTGCCACAGTTATCAGTAAAGGAAATTTATAGCGTTGTTAATACTTGGCAGCAGCAATGCGAGGAATTAGGTAAAACTTATTCATCGGTGCAGGTCTTTGAAAACAAGGGCAGCGTCATGGGTTGTTCTAACCCTCACCCGCACGGTCAAATATGGGCGCAGCAGCAATTACCGACGTTAGTCATGAAAAAACAAAAAGCACAACAGGCTTATTTAAGCTTACATAATAGTAATTTATTACAAGATTATGTGGTTAGAGAAATAGCCAACAAAGAACGTGTTGTTGTCTTGAATGACGATTGGTTAGTTGTCGTTCCTTATTGGGCTGCATGGCCATTTGAAACTTTACTATTACCACGTTTTACGGTCTCTCGTATTACTGAACTTAATGAGCCACAAAAATTATCGCTCGCTGATATTCTCAAACAAATAACCATCAAGTATGACAATTTATTCAATTGCTCTTTTCCTTATTCAATGGGTTGGCATGGTGCGCCTTTTGATGGACAACAACATGATGAATGGACTTTGCATGCCAGCTTCTTTCCACCGCTATTAAGGTCCGCTACGGTTCGTAAATTTATGGTGGGTTATGAAATGATGGCAGAGGCTCAACGAGATCTTACCGCAGAACAGGCAGCAGCAAGGTTACGTGACTTGTCAGACATACATTATAAGGAACAAAAATAATGATTGAGCAATTTGAACTTGCAAAACAATTATTTGAACAGCAGTTTCAACGAGCACCTGAACTGGTTTGTCATGCACCTGGACGTGTCAATTTGATTGGCGATCATACTGATTATAATGATGGTTTTGTGCTTCCTGCAGCGATTAATTACGGCACTACCATCGCGGCTTCTATTCGTGATGATAATTTAGTAAAAGTGTATGCTCATGACTGTGACCAGCAGACGAATGAATTTAACTTGAATGATATATCGTTTGATCAGCAAATGATGTGGAGTAACTATGTTAAAGGTACATTACAAGCGTTAATGAATAAATACCCTGAAATTAAAGGGGCAAACCTAGTTGTTACGGGTAATGTGCCACAAGGAGCTGGTTTAAGTTCTTCGGCCAGCTTTGAAATAGCAATATTAAAAGCATTTTCAGAGCTTTATCAATTAGATTTAGATGGAATTACAGCAGCGCTTATTGGTCAGCAAGCAGAGAACGATTTTGTCGGTTGTAATTGTGGCATTATGGATCAACTTATTTCGGCGATGGGACAAGAGAATCACGCGATGCTGTTAGATTGTAAAGATCTCTCCTTTGAAGATGCCCCAATTCCTGAAAACTTAGTACTGTTTATTGTCAATTCGAATGTAAAACGCGGCTTGGTTGATAGTGAGTACAATTTAAGAAGAGAGCAATGTGAAAAAGTTGCTAAATTCTTTGGTAAATCCGCACTACGTGAAGTGACTTTAGAACAATTAAAGTCAGCTCAACATAAAATTGATCCCGTGTTATTTAAACGTGCTCGACACGTGATTAGCGAAAATGATCGAGCAATAACTACTTTTAAAGCACTGAAAAAAAATGACATAACAACAATCAGTATGGCAATGCAAGAGTCTCATATTTCATTACGTGATGATTTTGAAGTTACTACTAAAGAAATGGATGGCCTAGTTGATATTATATCTAGTGTTTTAGGCTCTGCCGGTGGTGTGAGAATGACTGGTGGAGGTTTTGGTGGTTGTGTTGTAGCTCTTGTACCAACAACAATGGTTGATCAAGTAAAGGATGCTGTGAATAGTCGTTATGAGCAAGAATTCTTTCTCAAACCTAGTCTTTATTTATGCACGGCAACACAAGGTGCATTTAGATAGTTTGGTGTTAAATAAAGCGTTCTAATTAAAAAATAATAACTAAAATAAAAAGGTAAAAAACTATGGATTTTTCAAACAAATTGGGGACGATAGATAGCACAATTTTTATTGTTTACGTAATAGGGCTCTTGTGTCTTGCTCTGTGGGTATCTCGTAATGACAAAAAAGATGGTGCTAATACCGAGGATTACTTCTTAGCCAGTAAGTCATTACCTTGGTGGGCGATTGGTGCTTCGTTAATTGCCGCCAATATTTCAGCAGAACAGATTATCGGTATGTCGGGTTCAGGTTACGCCATTGGCTTAGCAATTGCTTCCTATGAGTGGATGGCAGCCATTACCCTAGTATTGGTCGGTAAATATATGTTGCCTATTTTCCTCGAAAATAAAATATTCACTATGCCGCAATACCTTGAACAACGCTTTGATAATAAAGTTAAAACTACCATGGCCATTTTTTGGTTGGCAGTTTACACCTTTGTTAACTTAACTGCAGTGTTATGGTTAGGGGGGATGGCTATTGAAACCGTAGCCGGCGTAGATTGGATGTTCGGCATGATATTTTTAGCCGTATTCTCCGTTGCTTATTCTTTATATGGTGGTTTAAAAGCTGTCGCTTTTACTGACATATTACAAGTCGTATTATTAGTCTTTGGTGGCTTGTTACTTAGTTATTTAGCCTTAGATGCTGTTGCAGATGGTCAAGGGGTTTTAGCTGGTTTTGGTATTCTTACAGAACAAATGCCTGAGCATTTTGACATGATATTAAGCCCTGAAAATGACCATTACATGAGCCTGCCAGGTATTTCGGTATTAATTGGTGGAATGTGGGTGATGAACTTTAGTTACTGGGGATTCAACCAATATATTATTCAGCGTGCGTTAGCGGCGAAAGACCTCAAAGAAGCACAAAAAGGTATTGCTTTTGCTGCCTACTTAAAATTATTAATGCCATTAATTGTAGTGTTGCCAGGTATTGCCGCGGTTGTACTTTACCCTACATTAACAACACCAGATCAAGCTTATCCTTCAATGATGGCTATGTTACCTGTTGGCATAAAAGGCTTAGTTTTTGCAGCCTTAGTTGCTGCGATTGTGTCTTCACTTGCTTCAATGACCAATAGTATTTCTACCATTTTCACCATGGATATTTATACTCGTTTTAAACCAAACGAAAGCCAACGCCACTATGTGCATATCGGCCGAATTGCCGCATTAGTATCACTATGTATCGCTTTAGTTGTTGCTCAGCCATTATTGGGTAAGTTTGATCAAGCATTTCAATATATTCAAGAATTCACTGGTTTCTTTACTCCAGGCATTGTGGTGATATTTGTTATGGGGATGTTCTGGAAACGAGCAACATCAATGGGCGCATTATCCGCGGCCTTAGGCTCGGCAGTATTTTCGTTAGTGCTTAAATTTGCTTGGCCTGAATTACCATTTATGGACCGTGTTGGTTTAGTCTTTTTACTTTGTTTAGCGCTTTGTTATTTCGTCTCTATGGCGGGTAAACCAAATACCTCCGATAGCAGTGTTAGTTTAGATAAAATTAGCTTTGATACAACAAAGTCATTTAATGTTGCGGCAGTTGGCGTAGTACTTATCCTTACGGCTTTATACGCCACTTGGTGGTAGGTCAAATAGGCATATAAAAATAAAGGAAGGTCAACTGCAATCTATTAGATAAGCAATTGACTTTCTTCTTTTAGAAGGGTAAAAAAATGAAAGTATTAGTCACCGGTGGTGCTGGATATATTGGCTCACATACCGTTTTATCGTTATTAGAAAATAATTATGACGTTATCGTGTATGACAATTTAGTCAACTCAAGTATTGAATCTATTGATAGAGTTGAAAAGCTAGCCGGAAAGTCGGTAACGTTTATCGAAGGAGATATCTGTGATAAAAATAAATTAAGCCAATTATTTAAACAGCATTCGATTGACGCTGTTATTCACTTTGCCGCATTAAAAGCGGTCGGAGAATCGACGAAAATACCGTTAAGCTATTATCAAAATAATGTCTATGGTTCTGTTTGTTTGTTAGAGGTTATGCAACAGCATAATGTGCATAATTTTATTTTTAGTTCGTCTGCCACTGTTTATGGTGAAGAAAATGATGTGCCTTATGTAGAAACAATGAAATTAGGTACTCCTTCAAGCCCGTATGGTGCGAGTAAAGTCATGGTAGAGCGTGTGCTGGCTGATTTTTCACTCTCTGATAATAACTTTAGAGGCGTATCTTTACGCTACTTTAACCCCATTGGCGCTCACGAAAGCGGCACAATAGGTGAAGATCCGAAAGGAATTCCCAATAACTTGTTACCTTATGTCGCCCAAGTTGCTGTAGGTAAACGTGACAAACTTGCTATCTTTGGTGATGATTATCCAACTAAAGATGGTAGCTGCGAACGAGATTATTTGCATGTAATGGATTTGGCCCAGGGACATGTTGCGGCATTAGATTGGTTAAATCGCCAAAGTGATTTTAGCGGTGTTGAAGCCTTTAATTTAGGCACAGGTAATGGTGTCTCAGTGTTTGCTATTGTGAAAGCATTCGAGCAAGTCATTAATAAAAAGATTCCTTTTGAAGTATCACCTAGAAGATCAGGGGATTTACCCGCCTTTTGGGCAAATGCTAATAAGGCCAACAAGGAACTTAACTGGCAAGCTAGTCGAACGCTAGAGCAAATGATGGAAGATACTTGGCGCTGGCAATCAAACAACCCTAATGGTTATTTAGCTTAATGATTAATGTGAACACAGCTCTCGCAGAAGAACTGGCAACAGTAACACTGACCAATAACTATGGCATGTCTGTTGAAATTATTAATTTTGGTGCCCGAATTAAATCAATTAAATTTCCCGTTAATACTATACCAACGGAAATGACACTGGGCTATGTATCGGCGCAGCAGTATGTAAATGATGAGTTCTATTTAGGCGCAACCTGTGGCCGAGTTTGTAATCGTATTTCAGGTGGTAAATTTCAGCTAAACGCAAAGCAATATCAGTTACCTCAAAACGACGGTGAAAATTGTTTACATGGTGGGAATGATAATTTTGCTTTTCGTTATTGGAAAATAGATAGTAAAAGCCTCACGAGTACTTCAGTGACTTTATCGTTAATTTCTCCCTGTGGAGACCAAGGTTTTCCTGGAGAATTAATCTTATCTGTTACTTATCAGTTAAGTACGGATAATAAACTTAGCATAAATTACTCAGCTAAGACTAACTTAGTCACAGTAATCAATTTGACCAACCATGCTTACTTTAACCTGGGGGAAAATGACTGTCAGTCATTATATTTGCAAATGATGTCATCGGCTTTCCTAGAAACGGATGCTACAAATATTCCAACGGGTAAAATAGTTTCCGTTTCAGAGACTGATTATAATTTTAGAGAACCTGCTTGTATTGGCGATCGACAGCAGAACTCTCAAGATGAATCCCTTCAAGAAAAAAATGGCTATGATCATTGTTTTGTTCTGGATAACACACCTTTTGGTGAGCCGAAAGCGGTGCTAACGTCTTGGCAGAATCAAATTAGTTTATCTGTTTACACCGATCAGA
>Ga0307488_10001975_pt1 | contig 17313 bp, 7 predicted proteins | sample SB02metaG_FD_202248 | JGI IMG/M metagenome (GOLD analysis project Ga0307488, IMG submission 202248) | Sea-ice brine microbial communities from Beaufort Sea near Barrow, Alaska, United States - SB 0.2 | ecosystem: Environmental > Aquatic > Marine > Coastal | place: USA: Alaska | collected 2017-05-06 | reverse complement strand
TCCGTAGTTCTACCCGCCAATACTGTTTTAACTTTTATAGACTACGAAGATAATGCAGGTCTGTCAAGAGGTGAGTATAGATGGTATCATGACGGCAACAAGAACATAATGATAATTAGAGAACATACCGAAGCGATTGCAGCGGGAATAAAAGGAGACGACCCTGTTCGAGTATACCTTTCCGAAAGTAGAAATTCGGGAGGCAGCTCCGTAGTGAAACTAGGGCCTGCTGTTCTATCAACCTGCTCTATAGACTTTGATATGGATTCTGTAGCACAAATACAGTGGAGTGGAGTAGCAGGAAATCTTCTTCAACAAGCTCCTAATTTCACTATTGCTAGCTCTGCTCCATCTGCCCCTGCGGCAGGCGACATATTTTACGATATTGATGACGATACTGTATCTATTAGGGATCCTAATAATACAGCTTGGAGAGACTGCATAACAGAGGGAACGGAGTCTTCTACTAACTTCATAAGAAACAAATTAACTACTGTAGGGGTTAACACAAATAAACCTAATGCCTCAAACACTATAAACTTGCCCGAGGTAAACGATTTTCCTTTTACAATTGGTACACCATTAAATGCACTAAACAACGACGAAGGGTTGGCTTCTTCTGCTGGTCACTCTCATAATACTGCAGGCAGACAATTTGACATTTTCGATAGGTTTGCAACTGAGCTTGCAGCTGTACATTCCTGGGTAGGGGAGCCTGCTAGACCTACTAGTTATGTACAAATGATTGCGCTTAATAAATATGCCGAAGTATTTGTAGTTATTGACGGCGTAACTCTGCCTGTAGTTATGTATAAAGATACCCCTCTGAACCCCTCAAGTATAGCTATTACTGAAGATACTCCTGCCGCCTTGTACCGACACGATAATAACAATACTAGACTAGTGCTCTCAGATAAAACTCTAACAAAGAAATATAGTACTCTAGCGGCTTGGAATGCTGCAAATATAACAATGTATTTAATTCCTAAAGTAACGACCAAGGCTACCGTATCCCCTATAGGTACATTTGATATTCCTATACTATCAGGAAATATAACTATAGAGAATAATCTACAAGTAATTTATAATAATCGACTAGGCACTCTTGATCAACCAATTGCAGCACCTGTAGGAGCCAGAAGTATAAAAGGTTCTTTAACTGCTTATCTTGAGGATAATACTTCAGCCCTGCTTGATAACATCAAGTCGTACCAGTACAACACTACTGATTCCTCGAGGTTGTCTTTTGAAGGAGATGTAACGGATCAAAATAAAGACTTCATTACGCCTTTACTTAGCAACTTAGACATTAATTTGGGAGGTCTTCAGGGTGAGGGTAATACAGTGAGCTTTATCATGGAAAATGTTCACTTAAAAACGCCCACTCATAATATAGATGACATACTCACTACGACCATAGATTTTAGCGCACACAGTAGCTTTCTTACTAAACAAGCCTCTAGCGATACACGGAGTAATCCTATAGGTCCTGCAAATGAATTGGTGGTTCAGTATAAAGGTTCTTAAAAAAAGTTCTTGACTTTTTCCTTGGATTAAAATATACTATGTATTATAAAATTGTTTAAGAGGTTAATAAATTACCTCACTTTCTTACTATAATTACTTATTCAGGACTTAATATGAACGACTCAGCACCAGTAGTATCACTATCATCTTTGATGACACCGACTAAAACAGTATCTATCGATTTCCCTGGGTATCCAGGCATGTCAGTATCTGTTTGTTACTTAGCTAGGGAAGAGTTGGTTAGACTTCGAAAGAAGTGTACACACACTAAATTTAATAAGCGTACGCATCAACCTGAAGAAGAATTGAACGAAGAAAAGTTTTTAACAGAATATTGTAAGGCTGTAATTAAAGGATGGTCTGGCTTAAAATATCGTTACCTAGAAGAGCTTCTTTTGGTTGATATATCTAGTTTGGACGCTGATGATGATCTAGCTTTTACGCAAGATAATGCCGAAACTTTGATGAAAAACTCGAATTTATTCGATACTTGGATTACAGAAACAGGAAGCGAACTGGAAAATTTTACCGAGAACAAGTAGAGCGGATATACGAGCTACTTGTACGATACGTAAAGCAATCTGATTCGTCTGTTGATGTAGAAAAGTATCTTCGTATCTGCGAGCAGTTAGGTGAAGAGCCTGACCCCGAAAGAATGCCGATTGACTTATCAGGGTTTCCTGAGCAAGTTCAAACGGCATTTTTTATGTTCGGATTTCTTCCTGATGTATGGGAAGGCATGTCAGGAACGTATATGGGAAAAGACTATACTTGTTTAGAATACTTTATGAATTTATACGAAGTAGAGGATGTCAAAGAAGTATTAATGTTTATAAAAATGTATGAAAACTTAATAGTACAACATAGAGCAGAGAAGGCAAAAGCGAAGATGAAAGCCGATAAACGAAGAGAATCGGCAGGGAGTGGTAAGAACTACGCTCATAGTGTAAAAGGCTAATGGCAAAGAATAAAGTAGAGATTGATGTAGTAATCAACGGCAAGATGCAAAAAGCTACCGTTGATGCTAAGAAATTAGGTAAGCAATTAGATGGCGTATCTAATAGTGCACACTCTGCTGACCGTAGATTAAAAGGTGCATCTAGACAATCTTCTAGTGGCACTAAGAACTTCTCCAAAATGGCGCAAGGTATAACTGGTGGACTAGTACCTGCATATGCAGTATTAGCTTCTACATTGTTTGCCGTATCCGCAGCCTTCAACTTCTTGAAAAACGCAGGTCAATTACGTACTTTACAAGCAGGGCAGATAGCCTACTCTAGTGCTACAGGTACTGGAATGCGTACTTTAACCAACGATATTATAGCAGCTGCCGATGGCATGCTAACGTTCCAAGATGCAGCACAAGCAGCCTCTATAGGTATCTCCTCTGGACTAAGTGTAAGCCAGTTAGAGAGAATGGGTAAAGCCGCAAAAGACGTATCCGTAGTGTTAGGTAGGGATGTTACAGACTCTTTCAACCGTCTAGTAAGAGGTGCCACAAAGGCAGAGCCCGAGCTACTAGATGAATTAGGTATTATACTTAGACTTGATGACGCTGCAGAGCGCTACAGACAGACAACTGGACAGTTAGGCAAAGAGCTATCCACGTTCGAGAGACAACAGGCAGTAACAAACTTCGTACTAGAAGAGTCAGAGAGAAAATATGGCGGCATACTAGCTATAGTAAAAGTTACTCCCAATGCATACGCACAACTGGGAAAAGCTTTTGATGATATACTTAATAAAGTTAAGAATGTAATAGGTGGAGGCTTAGAGCCCTTAGCACGTATACTAACACGAGTACCTGAGCTAGCTATAGCTGCTTTTGGTCTGTTGGGAGCGAGTATTGCTAAAAGCATTATACCTGGTCTAGCAACAATAGGCACAAGCTCGAAAGCCTCTTTCACAGCGGCAGCGAATGCTACTAAACTGGCTACCGATAAACTTGTGGCATATAATAGAGCACTTAAAGCGGGTAGAGGCGATAAAGCAGCAGGTAAAGCTTTAGGGGCTATGTCCGGCGCAGGAATACAATCTACTCTTAAGTCAACTGGTCAGAAGTTTACAGGTTCTTATGCGCAGGCAATGAAAGACCCCTCTAAGCTTAGTAAGAGGCAGATTCAAGTAATGGTACGGGACTACGAAAAAGGTACCGGACAAATGATGATGTTGTCCAAAAAGCAAAAAACAGCTCTAATACTAGACTTAAAAGACCTTGAGGTAGCTAATAAAATAACTCAAGGTAAGGTAGCTACTGATACCCAAATAGCTCACAATAGGATGGCTATAAGCTACAGAAAACTTCAGTTAGGGGCTTCCGCCGCTTTTAATGCTATAAAGGTCGGGGCTGCAGCAGCAGGACGAGCTATGGGCTTTCTAATGGCCTCACTGGGTTGGATATCTTTAGCAGTTACAGGCGCTTTAATGTTGAAAGACTTATTCTTCAAAACTAAAGCGTTATCGGAAGAAGAAGAAGCGGCAAAGCAGACAAAAGAGAAGCTAGCCGAAAAGCTAAAATCTCTTGCGGTGGAGTACTCTCATCTAAGTGAGGTAATGGCCCACCATAGAAAAGAAAGCTTTCTAACAAAGGAAAGTATGTCGGTTTTGGGTAACTCTATAGCTTCCGTAGGTGGAGACGAGCTAAAGAAACTTGCAAACGACTTAGCAGCTTTTAATAAAAAAGCTGCAGAGCATGCTGCCTTTGTGCCAGAATTTGCGTATAGAAGAGCGAAGAGCGGCATGCATACAGAATTGACGCAAACCAATAAAGCTGACGAACCTCTTCAAGACAACCCAGAGGCTGTTGCTGCTGGCAAGCACTTTCAAAAATTAAAGTCTGCATTTAGAAGTCTTGATAACGAGGTTCTAAACTCTAGTAAGATAATGCAAGGTTACATGGCGGCTATAGGCGGAACAGATGCCGATGCTATACTTGTACATACAGAGAGAGTAAAACACTTAGCGGGCGTATATTCAGCAGCAGGTCTTGCAGCTAAAGATAATTCTATATCATTTAAGTCTGCTTTATCTGACTTGTTTCCTGAGAGTAAGTATGATAAACTACATAAAGCTCTTAGAGAAGAACAAGCTTTACTTCTTGAAATGGCAAAGGATGCTAAAAAACTATCTAAAGAGGACCGAGAACGTTTAACGCTAATTAGAAAGCAAGCTATACTGATGAAGTCTATGGCTGTGGCAAAACATAGAGAACTAATGGCTCAAAAAATGCTAAATACAGCATTTTTAGAGGAATCAAGAGGGCGAACCCCTTTACAAAAGGAACGACTTTCTCAACTATATAAAATAAATCAGCTTACTCTCCAAATAAAAAATAGTGAAGAGGCTTCTCATAACATAAGCAAAGAAATGAGAATGGGAGGAGAACGAGATCTAGTAGCAGACCAAAGAGCTTTAGACATTCAAAACTCTAAAACGCAAAATCTAGAGGCTCAAAAAACCTTATTAGAAGATCAACTAGATTTAGTTAAGCAAATGAATCAATCTTTTAAAGATGGTTTTGAAGGATCTACTACTTCGGGAATAAATGATTTACTTACAGGCAAGACAAGCAGCGGAACAGATGCCGCGCTAGGCTCAGTAAAAGGGGGTCTAGAATCTCAGGCTAAAACACTCTCGAAAGAAATGTCTAGAGGTATTACCGGTTTCTTATTCGGAGATAAAGCTGCTACTCAAACTATGTCTACAGAAGATATAATGCAAAAAGTTCTTGATGGGGATGCTTTACGCGTTAGAATTGCAGGCGGTATAGCAGAAGGTCAAACAACCGTTAGTGGTGCAGTTCTTCAAGGTAGCTCTACCACAACAGACCCCTCTAAACAAGGAAACGCAGGCTTGTTAGGCGCCGTATCAGATAAGTTGCAAGGACCGGTAGACTCTTTGAAAAGCCACTTTACAGATTTTGGTAGCCAGTTCAAAGGCATATTAGGCACTAACGGAGGCGGGTTTCTTACGGGACTAGGCAATATGTTTAGCAATTTTGGTACTGGCTTCTCTGGTATGTTAAGTAACCTTTTAGGCGGAGGCGGGGGCTCAGACTCAGGCGTAATATCTATGATCATTAGTAGTGTTGCATCTGCTTATGCTCCAGGTGCTGGTGCTGGTGCTGGTGCTGGTGCAGCTCCCGGATCAATGGGCTATGCAGATTTTGGAGCAGGCTTTGCAAATGGCGGCATATCTAAAGGTAGTAAAGCTGGATATACCGCATTGCTACATGGCACCGAAGCTATCGTTCCTTTACCTGACGGCAATAAAATACCTGTAGAAATGAAAGGCGGAGCAGGCGCTACTATAACTAATAATATAAGTGTAAACATAAGTAAAGAAGGTTCTTCTACAACAGATACTTCTAGCTCCGGTGGAGAAAGCAAAGGTAATGATGAAGCATTAGCAAAAGCATTAAGCCAAGCAGTGCAAGAAGAGTTAGTTAAACAGAAAAGACCTGGTGGGTTATTAAGCCCTTATGGAGCAATGTAATGATAGGGTTTATTTTACCAACTGGGCTTAACGTAGTACCAGACAAAAACATTACTAAAACGGCCAAGCCCGTAGTAGTATCGGCTAAATTCGGAGATGGATACGAGGCGAGAGCTAGAAAAGGTATAAATAGTTTAGATGCTACGTATTCTATAACTCTTTCGAATAGGCCCATTACTGAAGTAAATGCTATTGCTACATACTTTGACAGTATAATGGGGGTAACTTCTTTTGAGTTTGGCCTACCTGCAGACACTATTTCAAATTACGAAACTGTTCGTGTAGTATGCGAAGACTATAATCGTACTTTTGAGTTTAATAACTATAATACTATAACAGCTACATTTAGAAGGGTATACGACATATAATGGCTTATCAAAGAAACACCAACCAAACTTTCACCAATGAAACGCAAAAATTGGCGATGGACGACGTTGTCATTTTAATCTCTATATACGCCCTAGATAGGAATGGAGAGCTCACTAATTTTCCTACATATAATCTCACTCCCTCGGTACAAGAGGATGAAATAGTATCTTTCTGGTTTACAGAGAAGAGTAGAGCCTTGGGCTTTAGCCCCTTTCCGGTGGAGGTTTCCCAAGTAGAGAACTCAGCGGCCTCTTCTTTACCGAGACCTCAGATGACACTAAGTAATTTGTCCTCTATATTCGATATAAAACCAGAGTCTTTAGTAGGAGGGCGTGTCGAGATACGTCAGACGTTTAAAAAATACCTGTGGGGTAACGAGCAAGGAAGAGCGGGGTCTTGCCTACCTGTAGAGAGTTATGTAATAGATAGACTGGCAGGAGAGACTTTTGAAACTTTAGTATATGAACTAGCAGCTCCTTATGACTTGGAAGCAGTAAAACTACCTAGAAGACGAATTGTTGGAGGACAATGCCCTTGGAAGTATAAAGGCGCGTCTCTCGATAACTTCGACAGTCCCGCTGATCCTGTTAGGGGTTCCGAGCCTAGAGGAGGGTGCACTTTCCCTCGATCGAACCAATTATGGACAGGCAGTAGGTACACTACTGTGAATATGAGTCCGGCAGACGAGTATATTATAGACTCAAGGTTGATAACAACTCAATTTAACCTTATACCCGACGATGTGGCGATATTAAAAGATAGCTATGTTTTTACATATGCGAATGCTTATGAAATAGATCAGTATGGAATTCAACTAGCATCTACCAGCTCTATAAAACACTACTGGCAGGCCACAAAAGACATGATTGTACCTGTAGACAAAGAAACTCCTAGGGAGGGCTCTTCTAAGTGGAGGCAAGTTCGTGTATACTCTGCATACGATAAAACAAAATACTATAAAGGCTACGCAGATAAGAGAAACAACGAGTATGTAAGCCAGCTAGCTACAGACGGCTTTCATCACAGCTTAGATATTGGGTTCTCTGAAGAGCCTATAACGTCGACAATTGGAGGAGCTTTCGAGGCTTTGTACCTAACACCCGGAGCCACTGGAAGAGTACACGCAATAAGCATAGACGAAGATATAGCTTTGAGCATACTTAACGGAGAAGCTTATAGTATAAGATATCAGCGTACAGAGTCGGTAACAGCTTTAGGTACAGTGCTTTCGCGTGACGATACTAAACGAACCATATACACCGCCCCCAGGCTTATAAGCTTTAATTTTGCTTTTAGAAACGAGCTCAATGCCGGGTTAGAGCAAGCTGAAGCCACTCTATGGCGATACAACGATGACCAATACTATATATTAGTCGGACTAGGGGACATAACTGATGAAAATATTAGCTTCCAGGGGGCAAATGCTTGGATAAGTAGATCAGAGAACCTTCCCTTTTCTCAAGTATACCAAGTAGCCAGCCGTTCCGTAGACCCTAACCTACTAGCTACTGATAAGCACACTCCATTTAGAGAGGTTGGACAGCTAGAAGTCGGAGAGATTCAAAGTGACCTTATATCCGAGTATTGGAAAAGAGGAGACTCTTGTAGTAAAACTTTGAATGCTTGTGTACTACGTTTTGGAGCGTCAGAGATAGATCTCGTTACCGATGTAACGCAACCTGGCGACAGTATTTTTGAGTATGAGTTTGATGTAAGCAATCCAGATAATCAGGCTTATTTTAGAATACCCAACAACGTGGAGCCCTTTATTGCCGACCAAGATGGTTGGAGAGTAGACAGTGATGTATACTCCGCTTTAGGAGATGAAGGCTACGTAGCTGTATCTGTATTTATAGATGGAAACTACGTACAAAATTGGCCGTACTGGGACACAAGTGTTTCAAAGTGCCAGGCTCTTGCAGCTGAAAAAGGTATCTTTGTATACTATCCTGGACAGAACGGTATCTTTAACCGTCTTAATTCAGGTACCGAAATTACGCAACCGAGCGTTACGGGAGGTTTGAGCTTTAATATAGACACTTTGTATTTTATGAAAATGGAAAACGAAGGTACTTCTGGAATGGCATCGACCTTGGCTTCAGCTACGGGCTATTTCCCAAGTCAGCACAATGGACCTTTCACTCCTTCAGGTAGAAAACCTTTTTGGACACCGGCGTCTGTATACAATATGGCTACTGGACCGAACTCTAACTGGACAGACGGAATCTTAGGAGGATTCGATGGCTTTACATTTACCATCTGGGATGCCCGCTTTGACATGACTCGTGATTGGGGAGTGGGCACAGCGGAAGGTCGGGTATGGTACAGAGATAGTGCTAGATTGGGTACTAACGGCCTATTCCTGTGTACAGTTCCTGACCCTATTATGGACACTTCCAAGGCTATTGTTAATAATTTAATACCTTCAGGCGCTTTTGGTGGCGGCAGCAGCCCATTAAACTATTCCGCGAATGGAAAACCTAGATTATTCGGGCCAACAGGAGAGGTAGTAGACGCTTGTGTAGACGCGAATGGAAATAGTGTTAGATTTTCGTTTTCAGCCTCATCTAGCCCACAGACTACAGCCTCAACCTCTGTTGTGAGATCTTCGGTCGCTATACCTTTTGGTGGCTTCCCTGGCTCAAGGAGATTTAAATAATGGAACAAGATATATTAAGATACCTTAGTGACCTATACCCCGAAGAGGGGTGCGGTATCATATTAAATAGAAAAGGTACTTTAGAATGGCATCCTTGCGACAATATTGCAGAGGACAAGTTTAACAATTTTAAAATAGCAGCAAAAGACTTCGTATCTTTAGGCTTACAAGGAGACATAGAGGCTATAGTACATAGCCATCCCGATTCAACCTGCGAAGCAAGCCCCGCAGATAAAAAAGCTAGTGATCATTTGAGAATACCTTATCATATATACTCTCTGCCCGAAATAGAAAAATCAGTCTACCTTCCAGTAGACCACAAGAGACCTTTAGCAGGTAGGGTATATGATTTTAAAACTGCAAACTGCTATACTTTAATAAGAGACTACTATCTGCAGGAATATAATATAGAGCTACCGATGGTAGAGTTTGAGGAAGATTTTTACGAAAAGGGAGTAGCGTATTTCGAGAACCTAGCAGAGACATGCTGGAAAGGTGTAGAAGTAGAAACCCCAGAAAAAGGTGACATAGTAATATTCAAAATACACAATACTATAGAAAACCATTGTGGCGTATATATCGGAAACGGCCAATATATTCATCACATGAAAGATAGACTCTCTTGTACCGAAAGTATTTATACAGGTTGGGGCAGGTTTATTACGAGGTACATAAGATGCAAAAAGTAACTTTAATGGGAGGATTAGAGCAGTTCGGTAAAGAATGGCATATTAAGTGCGGGACTATACAAGATATACTAAAGCTTATAGACTGCCAGACCCCCGGGTTTAGAAAATACCTAATAGAGTGTGATGAAGCAGGACTAGATATAGAAATCGTACGAGGGTCAGATATATTAGTAGATCCTAGAGAGCTATTAATGAATATATCTGATGAAGATATATTTATAACCATAGTTCCTGCGGGAAGCAAAAGTAAATTTCTTGCTATAGCAATCAGCGTAGTGCTTTTTATGGTGGCACCAGGAATGGCACCAGGATTTCTACAAAATGTTGTTTACGGGATGGCAGTGAATTTGGCCATATCAGGTATAACGCAGTTGATGGCACCAGATCCAGCAGCAGACATACCTGCAGGAGAAGACCCTAATGAGGGCATAGATAAGATGTTTAATGGCCCTGTAAATGTAAGTAAGAATGGAACTCCCGTACCTTTATTATACGGAGAATTAGTAGTAGGCGGCGCAGCAATCAGCGCAGAATTTTTTCAACTAGATCAGTCGATAGACGTATTACCAAACGTAGCATCTATCCAAGACGCAAGTGTAACATTACACTAGGAACTTTATAACTATGTCAAGAGTAAGTAATCAGTCAGGAAGAGTATTAGATGCTATATCGGCAGGCCCAATAGAGGGCTTGGTAAACGGTAAAGAAAGCATCTTTTTTAATGATACCGCAATACAAAGTGCGGGCGCAAAAAGCGATGTAATAGACTCAACTACTATAAACACTGTTGCATCAGTCACCTCTAATAGCAATATAGTACGAGTTCCTTCCGCTTCAGTAGAGAATATAGATGTGTCTACTATTTCCACCTACCCTAGATGGCTATGGGTCGAAGGTGTAGGAAGAAAAGTAGAGCTATCCGTATACGGAGGGCTTGCTGTAGTAGATGGGCAAAATAAAGGGAGCCAAGACGAAGGCGAAGGGTGGATGAGACAGGATACTTCACAGTCTGCAGGTAAGGCAATCCAAGTATATCCTTGGACAGGCAATGGATTTGATAGAGTTACTGATTCGGTAGACTTAGGGACGGACTACCGTAAATTGTTTCTTAAAGAGACTATTGATCTAGAGTATTTTGCACGAACAGGTTCATTTGCTGTACAAGGTGCAACTTCTAAAGTTAAGCAAACTTTTACTACACACGTAAACTACAGCACTTACAGATCTGGGAGCGATTCTTACACTAGAGCCCATTACTTGTCTAGTGTTAGCAAACTGCACAAAGATACAGATGATCTAAACCTAGGTCGTAATACCTCTAGCCAACTGTGGGACGCTTTCACATTAGGTGAATACAAATTTGGAGATCCAGATGCCCTTCCAAAAGCCTATGGTAGAGCAGGAAGACTAGGGAATGGAGGTACTGATCCCTCTGGATACCCCGCAGGAGATCATGAGTCTTCTTGGCTTCGATTTGACCTACTAGCAAAGATCATAGACATTACTCCTAGTTCGCAGGCAGGGTTTCATGATTTAGAGATAGAAGTATCTAATGTAGCTAATTCTTGGGCACCTGCTCCACCTGCATTAAGTAAGCAAATAGCCCGAGCACATGTATTTACTACTTTCTCAGAGGGCGTATCTGAGGCTAAATTTAGAGGAACCTCCGAGTTTAGAAACGGAGAAAGAGGGCAAACGGCAATAGGAAATGATGAGTCAGGAGTTAACCCTCCCAGAACGAATGTTATCATTAACCCCAACACTCAGCTATTGTGGGGAAATAACTATGCTAGAGGTACAGCTGCTCCTACTATTTATACTTCATCAGGTACAAGCACTGCGTCTTTAGGCTTGTCTGCGTTGCAAGCTGCTCAAGTAGATGCTATTCGCTTAAATATACTATTCCCTAGCGGGCTATATAGAGTGAGTGAAAACGGCAACTACAGTAAAGCCCCCTTTGACGCAGTTATTAAGTTTAGACATAGAAATAGTATAACCGAAGATTTTCAAGAAGAAGTAGTTAAAGGCGTAGTTCAGCAAAGAGATTGGTGGGACGTGTCAAACAATGAGGGGTACTCGGGGCTATTTGATGAGGACGGTATTGGTCTCTTAATAAGTGAAAATCGAAAAGGTACTTTCTCAAGAGAAGTAGAACTCGATCTAACACGATTTCAACCTTTCACAGATTTTGAAATAGAGATAGATAGAACTACTCCCGATAATTATGAAGACTATACCTCAAATAGTCATCGAGCAAACTCCAGTACCATCAAACAGGCGTCTCTAACTGCTAGTGTACAGTATGTGCAAGCGCTGTTTTATGATAAATTCACTTACCCTTTAACTGCGTATGCAGCCGTAACTTTTTCAGGTGCAGATTTTGACTCAATGCCTGCAAGAAGCTACCATTGCAGAGGCTTGAAGATAAAAGTACCTAGTAACTATGTAACCAGAGAAGAAGATGCCCTAATGTCGGGCACAAAAACAGGTGTAGCAAGATACTCTAGACTTAGACTACAACTAGCCGATATTGATATAAATAATAGAGAGACCACAGTAGAAGAGAAGACGGTTCTAAGAAATACCGTAACAAATACAATGACTGCCGCAAGTATTCCAGGTGGTCTAGGGTTTTCGGAAGGACAAGGAAACTCGGTCGACATGCAACCAAACCCAGATGGTCTAGTTACTAGACTGATGCAGGAAACTCGTGTCAGCTCCTTGGTTCAGCGACTGATTTTGAATCTTAATCCTCAGTATGCGATATATGGGACTACGGGGTATAACTTAACTGGTGAGGTAGATTCAGTAGATATTACAGATAGTAATGGCTTAACCACTACATATACTACTTATGATACTACCAGTAGTGAGGGGCTTTCGGAGGTTCGTCTCCAAGTAGTATTTAGCGGAGACGCTGCAACTGCGGACCTTGTCAGCGGGCAGAATTACACGGTTAAGATCAATTTTAAAAATGACATAATAAGACCAAACGACTACGTAGTGTGGGATGGCACGTTTAGAGACGCTAACGTATACACAAACAATCCTGCTTGGATTTTCTATGATATTTTAACAAATGTAGAGTATGGGTTAGGTGACTATATAAAACCTCAAGATATAGACATATATGAGCTGTATGCTATCTCAAGATATTGTGATGAATTAGTACCCGACGGCAAAGGTGGCCTAGAGCCAAGATTTACGTGCAATACTTATATCACTAAAAGCACTGAAGCGTACAAAGTCCTTAAGGATCTAGCTTCTGTGTTCCGAGGTATGACAGTATGGCAGAACTCTCAAATATCTCCCGTTCAAGATAGACCTAAAGAGCCTCTTTACTTATTTACGCAAGCAAATGTTTTAGATGGATTATTTAGTTATGAGCGTACAGGCATTGCAGCCAGCACAAACTCTGTAGAACTTACTTGGAATGATCCAGAGCAGCAGTACAGACAGGATGTATTGATTTTAGACGATTTGGATAGCCAGCTACAATTGGGAAGAGTGTCGAGTACAAAGTCTGTTGCATATGGGTGTACTTCTAAAGGTCAGGCAAAACGAGCTGCCGAATGGCACATGCTCAGTAATACTAGAGAGGGTAAGATAGTTTCGTTTAAGTCGTCTTTAAACTCTGCCGCTTTAAAAATAGGTGATGTAGTTACTATACAGGACCAGCAAAGAGGGTTAAAAATTTCAAGCTCGGGAAGAGTAGAGTCGTATGATGGAGATAATACTGTACAGCTAGACCGGATAGCCGATCTAGACCCTGCTAAATCTTATTTATTTTGCGTACAGGTATCTGACTCCGTGTTTCATCTCCAACAAGACACAGCCATTATAGACGGAATAAGATACCAAAGAGGTCAGATAATAGAAAAGAGTGCTTATGGAGAGCCCTTATTCTCTTCCAACTTAAGCGATATGGAGGTAGTGGATGATAGCAATAATACTGTGGTCGTTCAAAAAACAGATAGAACTTCTATAATAAAGAAAGAAATAATAAATCCTGGGCAGTCAAGTACGGTACTTCTATCTAGTCCTATAAACTATTTTGTAACTAGCGAACGCGAATACCAGTCAACACAGCCTTACCGTGGACATGAACCTTCTAGCACAGACCAACTTAAAGAGCATGTCTGGGCCATAACAGAGAATACAGAGCTAGAAAATTCACTAGTAGAGGATTACAGAATTATATCAATAACGCACTCTAGTGACAACATGAACGTAGAGTTTAAGGGCGTCCTGTTTGACAGGTCAAAGTTTGGAGAGATAGATACTAAAAATTCTACTTTGTCTGACCCTTTCTTTGACGACGAGCTAGCAAGTTCTGTAATGTCTATACCTGTAAATGCATCTGCATCTATGACGGCAGATTTGGTTACGGAAACTGGAGCAGGGTCTTCTTTGGGGGGCTATGATTTAATAGTGCAGTGGAACGTACCTTCTACAACTGTTACAGATAGTAATGGAAATAGCTTTGATATACAAGCAAGAGACATTGCAGGGTATAGTGTAGAACATGATGTGTACCAAACAACTAGTCCTAACGGCACAGATACTATTACTGTTACTGGCTCTAACAATACCCAAGTAAAACTTCTAAATGTTGATGAAGGCACTTATACTTTTAAAATAAGGTCTTTTGGATATGGAAAACCTCTAAGATACTCAGAGCCTTTAGTATTTGTTAAGACGGTCTCCCCTCCAGTTGGAGTAGGAAAAGTAGGAAGAATCCCAAGAGGGGGAGATATAAACTCGACCTTAGATTTTAGCACCACTTCCGGCCTACTAACTATATTGAAATCTAACTACCTATTTAAAACGGTTTCTAACTATAACTATGACGTAACGTCATCTAATAGTTCTACATCTCAGCAATCTTTTAGTTCTTTGGCAAATGGTAGCAGTGCATATTGGCTTTACAGCCATTCATCTGCGCTATCGGGAGACCCATGGAAAGCAGCAGAAATACATGTTGATAGTGTAACTAAGGATGGCTTAACAGAGAATACTACTAGTTTTCCTTACTTAAAAGAACTTGGAGCCTCGAATAATGGCCTAAGCCTTTTAAGTAGTGGCAGAGCTTTTGCTGTATCAAAACTGGAAGTAGTTCAACCTAATAGTAAAGTTGTACTAACAACTACTGCTCCTAACTATTTAGAAGATGGAGATACTATATCTCTTTCAGGTATACAAGGTATGTCAGAGTTAAACGGACAAACAGTAGTAGCTAGAATATATCATTCCTCTGTACAGAATCAAGTAGTATTATATACTTCAGATAATTCAGGATTGATTGATGGGTCTACGCTTAGTGACTATGTCTCTGGAGGAGTCGTCACTACATCTTCTGAAATTAGAGGCTCTGGAACTAAGAATACTCCCACACTTAAAGGAGTTAATACTTCATTTACTACAGACTTTAAGTCGGGAGACTTAATAAAGATTACTACCAACAGCTCTATAGGAACAGAAGTAGCTACTTCGGAGTATTGTGAGATAGAATTAGTAGTAGACGATCATACCTTGAATCTACTTAATCCTTTGACCCGCAGTTATACTGATGCATATCTTTTTGCTCAAACTTTAAAAATAAGCATTGTAAATGATACTATACTTGCTAAGATTAATAAAGCGGCAGATATTTTTAGCATTGAGTATGATACAACCTTTAAAAGCTTAGATACTTCTGAAGGCGAGTCCATTACACAGTATGCCACAGTAAGGGCGGGGTCAACATTTATTGTAGACGATCAAGGAAGTAGAGGAGAGATGGCCCGTCTTAATATGTCTAATAGCTCAGGGGTGCAGGCAACTGCTTCAGCCCGTGCAACAGTAGAAGGCAGCCTAGGTGTTAGGTCTAAGTCAGGAGATATAAAAACTATAACCAGTAGTTCTATTGCTGTATTTGAGACCAATGCAGCTCACGGTTTATATGACTATCAAGAAGTGGAGCTGTCTGGGATAGCTGCAAACTATCCTACTCATCTACTAAACGGAACTATAGCCAAGGTAGTACTAGGTTCTGGAGGCATGCGTACAGGGAATCAGGCTGCTGAGTTTCAATTTGTAAGCAAGACAGGCACTCCAACTGCTACAGGCTCAACATCTGGCGTAGAAATAGTAAATTCGTCTATTAACGTTGTGGGTGCAATTAACGCAACATGTACTGTAAGCTGTACTACCTCAGCTCTAACAATTATTTCTGTAGATACTCCGGGAGCGGGTTATCGCAATGATACAGACTTCTTTGTGACCATAGCTCTAGGCGGAGTAACGTTTAATTTCCTTTGCGATCATGATGATTTGATAGTAGCAGACAAAACTACTAAATTCAGGTTAGTATACCCAGAAACTCCCTTAATAACTAGCAACTGGGCCGGTACTGTACCTGGAGCAAAAGAGCTAGCCGATTATATAAGTACAGAGGGAATAACGGCTCAGTCCGCAGCCAGTGGCGAGGTTTTCCATCAAAATGCCCTTAACCTGACTTTAGGGGTCGTAGGAACGTTCCCCGAAAGCACAAAAACACTACCTGCTAGCTTAATTGTAGCAAAAGGTAGGTATAGGTACGATGTTGGCTTAAGCGGAATAACAAATGCCTATATAGACGTAGAGGACTCAGGCGTAGGGTATGCTTTAACACAGTCTACTTATAATTTGTTTAATGGCGCGGACTTTAACCAATTTGATGGAGATGATCAGACTTTCCATGCAAATATTGTAACTGTGTTTCCGTTATCAAGTACGAAAATTAGAGTAGTATTTCAGGATATATGGGAAGGAACCTTTTTTACTGATACGTCTAACGCTATAAATATAGGCTCGCTGACCCAAGTATTTTTAAATAATCAATCAGATCCTTTAGGAATACATGAAACAATTGGCAGCACTAGCGGCGCAGCAGCTGTTGTTTTAGCAGACACAGGAGCAGGAGACTTAGTCTTTACTAATGTAGTACCTAGCAGCACTAGCGGCGCAGGTGACATAGCAGGGAGCGACGGATTACTTGTGAACTTTACTGTAAGAGAAGACGGATCTGTAAACTCCATTTCAGTAGCTCGTCAGGGTGCAGGAGGGTTTAAAGAGGCAGAGGTATTAACTTTTACGGATGGATATTTAAATGGTTTAACTCCCACCGACGGTAGCTCAGGAGATTATGGATCAACTAGAGGCGACATAGTATTGTATGTAGATATAAACGGAGATACAAGTACTAGCCTTAATGCTTCCGTTACATATGGAGGAGACACAGAAATAATAGTAGATCAGGTAACTGGAATACGAAACAACACGTCTGCCTCTTTAGAAGGATCTCTAACGAGTAAAACAAATAGTAGTTTCGAAGCTGTAGTTAGAGGCTTCATGGATACCGCTTCGGGCTTTGAAATAGGTGGTTATACTAACTATGGCTCGGGTCTGAATATAAGCCTTTTTTCAGGTGATAACCTCCATTCGCATTTAGGAGAGGGATCTACCCTTAAGATAGTAGGCGCCAACCTTGGAGATAGCACGACATATTACCAAGGCCCCCAGAGCGCTGACTCACAGGGCATTGCAAAGCCATTT